>Ga0074197_1000258_pt1 | contig 74526 bp, 83 predicted proteins | sample EPASupsiteSAE305_FD_64526 | JGI IMG/M metagenome (GOLD analysis project Ga0074197, IMG submission 64526) | Bioremediated contaminated groundwater microbial communities from EPA Superfund site, New Mexico - SAE3-05 reassembly with SPADES | ecosystem: Environmental > Aquatic > Deep subsurface >... | reverse complement strand
AATTTGGCATAGTCAATTTGCCAATTATCCTCGGCTGTTCCGAGATAAAGATTTTGTCCATCAATGAATGCTATGTTCCTAATTTTCTTAAAATCCATAAATATCTAATAATCTATCTTAATTCATAGGATATTTAAGTTCCTTAAGCAAAAGTTTTAGAATTATTTTAGAAATAGGAAATAAAAAAATCATAATTGATTTTTCCTGCAACATTGCATACACTAAACCTCCCTCTAAAATAATCTCCATGGATAAATCATTTGACCACAATGAAACAGCTAAATTTTTCGATTTAATTCAAACCGGTGACAATATTGATTCTCTTCCGGATAGCGTTAAATATCTGTTTGATTCATATCTAAAACTATCCTATGCAGAACTTAAACCTACTCCTGAACTTACCAAAGTCAAAGACTTAATCGAATCTGCTAGAAACAAAGTTCTGGAAGCTCTACTTAAGACAACCATTCTTTTCGACTCAATACCGGCAGAAATAAGATCCAAAGCTGATCAGATTCTAAATGGCAAAGAAATTCTCTTGGACACACCCCTGGCAGACTTCTTTAAAGCAAGTTCAACAAAAGAACTCGCTCTCAAGACAAGAATTGTGAATCGTCTTAAAGCAAATGGAGTAACAACTCTCCGAGGTCTTAAAGATATGTTCAGGAAAGATATCAAATTCGACAGAAATCTTGGCAAAGCAAGTCTGGAATTCATCGAAAGACATCTTGATGAGTATGACTTGTCACTTAAATAGCATTACTTTCCCCCGAGTCATCTTTCATTATCTTTGACAAATTTTATAAAACAAGGTTTTGTCTTTTTCAGATTCCCGACGCGACAATAGAATTAGGAAATAGGGTGAATATACACCACCGAGCGATGTTTGATAACAAAGATTTTGACAACACTCCCCTCGATACAAAAAATCACTCGATAATCCCCAACTCGTAGTTTGCGATATCCATTAAGTGACCTTCTAAGTGGCTTACCATAAAGTTCAGGATGTGTTGTTAATTTGTTTTCAATGCTTTCTTTGATTCTCGACTTAATCTCCGCCGATAGCTTTGGAATATCCTCCGTTACAACCAATTTATGATAAGAAAGAGTGTAAGTCATAAATAATTATCGTTTAATTCCAAGCTTCACTATGATTAACAAAATTCTCTCCCTTAACATCTCTCGAACTCGCCAACTCATTAAAGAAATCATCCTCCTCAATCTCTATTGCCGTTTTCAATAGATGAAGCGCTTTTGTTGCTTGAGGGACTTGATCTCTCTCTGCTAAACATTTGATTTGTTCTTCCAGTTCGCTTGGCATACTTATATTTAATCTCCTTTTTAATGTCGGCATTTTAGATTATTATTTATAACATAAGTGTATCAAAAGTGTATCACTTTTTCAATGCTCGTCATTCTTTGTAACAACCTAAACAACTAAAATATACCTAATCAATAGCAAGCATTTGTTAAATAATTCTAAAAAATTCATAATAGATTTATAAAACTTCCATATAAAATCGCTTATGAAACAATCAAAAAAATCAGGAATTTTAATGATTTCTCTGGCTATACTCCTAATGATCTTCGTAATTGGCTACACTGTTGTTTTTTCTGTTTTTGGAATCAGTTCCGGTGGATCATTTTTAATGCTTATCCCCTTACTTGTAATCGCTACCGGCTTAATCATCGCCCTATCTTTTCTCCTACGCGCGGGAATTAGACAACTGAAATAAAATAGGCAATTTACTTATCTCTCTTTCTAAACCTTTTTAAACTTTTAAACTTTTCCCATTTCCTGATATTCTATTCCTTGCATATAAAATCCCTTTATCAAGTATCTAGTAATCATAAATCCGGTTTCCGGTTATAAATCCCTCGATGTCTCCAAGGAGATAATTGAGCTATCAAGGGAATTCGGTTTGGATGTAAAAATTGTATTAACCACAAGGCGTGGCGAAGCAAAAGAATTGTCAGAGACAGCCAAACAAAATGGTTTCGATACTATCCTTGTAGCTGGTGGCGACGGGACAATTAATGAAGTTTTAAATGGAATTATCGGACAGGATTTGGCTCTAGGGATCCTACCCACCGGCACGGGAAACTTAATTGCCAGAAAACTCAAAATTCCATTTGATTTGAAAGAAGCCTTTTTAAACATATCCAAAGGAAGAACAACAACTCTCGATGTAGGTGAAATTGTGGATAAAGAACACTTCTTTCTGATTGAAGCCGGACTCGGGCTGGAAGCCGATATAGCCAAAGAAGAATTAATAACGAAGAAAAAGCTCTTTCATTTACCATTACATTTTGACTACACACTAAAAATCCTGAAACATATTTATAAGTTCAATAAAAGAAAAATCGAAATGTATATTGATGAGAAATATATGGAAACCGATTTTCTAAATCTCGCCTGTTCCAATTTATCCTACGTTGATATAGACCACCTTCTTAATCTCAATATTGATCCAACAGATTCTAAACTAGATGTCATAATCACTAATCCCGATACCAAATTCGGGGCTGTTCTAAATTTACTTAGACTTAAGTTTCATCAAGAATTTAGAGCGAAGAATTACTTCAAAGCGAAGAAAATCCACATCAAAAGTGTGGGACTTCTACTTCAAGCTGACGGCGAGATTATCGACAAAACGCCAGCCACAATTGAACTCTCCAAATTCAAACAAAAAATAATCGTTCCAAACTAATTAAATATGAATCACCTTATCTTCTTTCTTTTTGTTCTTGTTTTAAGCTTTCTCTTTGCCAAACTGGAAATCGAGATTGAAGGTGAGAACGGATGGGCACTCAAACTTCCGACTTGGAGAAAAAAATTCCAATCAAAGCTCCTCCGATTCATCTGGGGACAAAAAGAATTAACCGGTTATCATCTCTATCTTTTTTCCTTTATTTTTACAATTCTACACGCTGTTTTCCTCTTTGTCCCCTGGTCTTTACAAATCGAGTCAAAAATAATCGCTCTCTTTATTTTGGTAGCTATCTTGGAAGACTTCGCTTGGTTTGTTCTTAATCCCGCATTTGGAATTAAGAAATTCCAAAAAGAATTCATACCTTGGCATCAATTATGGTTTGTCGGTCTTCCGGTGGAATACTGGATTTATGGCACACTGGCTATGGTGCTGTACTTCCTCTAAATAAATTTTGTTAAATAAGAATTCAGAAATATATTTAACCGGGGGTTTGGGGTAGCAGAGAAATTTTCAATGTTACAGTTTTCAATTTTGCAAATAATTTTCATAGGATAAAATTATCAATTTCTAGTGAAAATTGACGATTGTAAAATTTATTGAAAATTGGAAATCGAAAATTGATAATTATTTCTTCAGAAATACCGGTTACCTTTTGGTTACAAAATGGTAAATAGTATCGTCGAACTTTGTTCGACTAAGATCCTGAAACCTTCGACAAGCTCAGGTTCAGGATGACGACTAAACGTCTTTTCTGGATCCCCGGATTTAATCCGAGGATGACAAAGAAGAAATCTACAAAAACCTCTTGAAATACTATTAGCACTCTGCTATACTGAGTGCTAGATTGGTACTGCAAAGACTTTCTAAATCAGGCTTAAACTCACCGCTCTTAAAAAATATTTATTAGATTCTTTGCATCCAAAGTCTCAAAAAAAAATGTTTATTACTTAACCAAATAATTATGACTTATCATCAGAAAGCAATTGTTTGCACATCCGACTCACAAGGTCGCGGAAAAGCCGTTTATTATGAAGATGATAACGGTAAAGTAACAAAAAAAACCAAAAAATTTGAATATCCCAACGAAATGGAGGACCTCTACCAAAAATTTGGTTTCGATGACCACATACTAAACATGGAACAATTTATGAATTTCAGCATCCCTTCGCCATTCGGATTATTAAGCGGTCTTGCAGACAATTTCTTTGGTTCGCGACCGATGGCGATGATTGGAGAATCTCTAAAGGATATCTTGCCCGAAGGTGTTGACGTAAACAAGCACCGCCAAAGACTAAGAGATCTACAAGAGAAAAAAGCGCAGGAGGAACAAGAAAAACAGGAAAAAGAAGAAGAGAAAAAACACCTCCAAGAACAGCTGGAAGAGTTAAAGAATATCAAAAAAGATTTGAAGGAATGGGGAGATACTGATGGAGCAAAAGAAGTCGAAGAAGATATTAAGAGAATCGAAGACAAGCTAAATAGTTATAAATAAATCTTCCAATGGTTTAGGGGGAAGACGGATTAATTCCTCTCCAAGAGAACATTCAAAATATCCGTAGTCACTTGTTTATTATAAAAAGACTCAATGTTTTTCGATAGATATTCTCTTTGAGCAGGATTGTTTATCAAGTTCTGAAGTGTGGATACAAACTCTTCATCCGAAATTCCCCCTTCATCAAGCACAATTGCCGCCTCATTTTTCCTAAGCAAATCAGCGTTTTCTATTTGATCACCGCGACTTGCACTTCTGGTCAAAGGAATTAAAATCGTAGGTTTTTTAAAGAAAGCTAATTCAGCTATCTGCCCCGCTCCAGCTCTCGAAACAATAAGTGAAGCTTTTTGATAAAGATAACTCATTTCTCTAGCACTTAAGAATTCAATTTCCATAAAGCCTTTATCTACTGAAATGGAATTAGATTTCTTACCTTTCCCACATTGCAAAATGACATCACAAAACTTTGTTATTTCTTCTATATTTTTAACAATTAGATTGTTTACGAAAGAAGCTCCTAGACTTCCTCCACAAACAAACAATAAAGGCTTACCCATCAAACTGGACAGACAGTTTGCATCTATTGGCATCGATTCACCTAGAAACTCTTCTCTAATCGGATTACCTACATATACCGCTTTATCCGGATAATATTTGGTGCTCTCTCGAAAAGACACTAAAACTTTGACAGCAAAGTACGCCACAATCCTATTGGCTAAACCAAATGTTAAATCGGATTCGTGTAAATAAACCGGTATTCCTAAAACAAAAGCTCCAATACAAACAGGAACACTTACAAATCCACCCTTAGAAAAAATAAACTTAGGCTTAATCTTCACTAGGTAATAAAGAGACTCAATAACACCAAATAATATTTTAAAAGGATCAATTAAATTCATTACAGAAAAATATCTCCTTAGTTTTCCACTGGCAATTGCCATGAATTCAATTCCATTTTCTCGTGCATAATGACCCTCCATTCCACTACTAGATCCTAGATAGAAAACATTAAAACCTTTCTTACGCAAAGATTTGGCAACTTGTATCGCGGGGAAAACATGACCTCCCGTTCCGCCACCGGTTATAACAACATTTATATCTCCCATAAGGAATTGTTTAATATGACCAATACAAAACTACCTCCATCTATGTTTCTGATACAAGCTTTTGTTCATAAAACTTTTCTCTGGGTTGATACTTCGAGATTCATTTGTTCTGACAATCACACCTCCGAATTTTGAAATGTTCATCAATATACCAACAGCATAAAAACTAACAATCAGACTTGAACCACCATAACTGATAAAAGGTAATGTAATTCCCGTCGTTGGGAACATCGCCAACACAACCATAACATTGATAAAGGCCTGAAAAGTAAGCCAGCTTGTTATTCCCGTTGCTAAATATTTTCCGTATTTATCATCCGTTTTTTGAGCAATCCTAAAACCATGCCAAGCGATAACTAAGAAAATCAAAACTAATGGCACAACGCGTATAAAACCCAATTCTTCCGAAGCTATGGCAAAGATAGAATCACCCTGCGCTTCCGGAATATACTCAAATTTTTGCCTGGAGTTGCCGAAACCTTTGCCCCAAAATCCTCCCGACCCAACAGCAATCAAACTCTGAATTATATGATATCCTGTGCCCAAACTATCAGCAAAAGGGTCTAGGAAAGCCGTAAATCTATTATAAATATATTGCTTATTGGAAGCTACGATTATGGCCATCAAAGCACCCATAATGAATCCTCCCAATAAATGTAATCTCTCTGCTCCAGCTATGAAAATAATGCTAAAAGCAATAAAACAAATAATTAATGTTGTCCCGTAATCCGGTTGCAAAATTAACAATACAACTGTCAAAGCGACAACCATAACCAATGGCATTAAACCATTCATCAAGTCTTTTATTTGATCTTTTTTTCTCTCACAGAGAAAAGCAAGATAAAGTATCATCGTCAGTTTGGAATACTCTGCCGGCTGAATTGAAGGCAAGAATGGTATGTCAATCCAACTGGCCGACGTACCATAGTCAGCTCCTATCCCCGGAATAAAAACCAAAAACAGAGCTAAAATAGACGCACCATAGATATAAGGAGATGGTTTTTTATAAACCAAATACGGTACATTATAAGCAATTATCCACAAAATTAGACCAATTGAAAGATGACCTAATTGTCGCCAAAAATAAAAATCGTTACTTCCAAAATTTTTGTGAGCAATAATTGCACTCGCCGAAGACAAAATTACTAATCCTAAAACTGATAGAGCAAATACGGAGATAGCTATTACGTGATGGTCCGAGAGTCCTGTTGATCTATTTTTTATCATTTTTTATTTGTTTCTAACGCTTAGGATATATATTCATAGAGCAAAAATCAAAAGTCAAAGCTCAAAGATACAAAAGAAGGCCATAACAAAAAAAACAAATATCAAATCTATTGCTGTACTTTCAAAATTAGAGCAGTATTAAGAAAAGATTAAGAAAATAAAAAATAAGTTTGACTTTATCGCTTGTCGGTAATAATATTGCCTCTTTTTTAAAAAAATAAAATGTCCGAACAAGTCTCTTCTAAAGATATTGAATCTTTGTTCAAAATAAACGGAACTTTTACCGAGATATCCGAGGAGAACAAGGAAAATCTGAAACAATCCGTTATTTTAACGATTGTTACCAACAGAGAAGAAATATTAGAAACAACTGGAAAAGATTACTACCTTAATCCCTCTCTGTTTATTTCCGATGTCATTATTGGAGATGAATACAAATCTTTATCATTGTATTTAAAAGAACTTTTTACTGATACAATAGGTTTCACCAGAGGAAATATTGGAGACGTGGTTAGACAGGGTGAATTCATCAAGCTTAATTACAAATACAAATTACTGAAAGCTATTTCCGAGATAACTATGGATTTTGATCAAATATCCAAGGAAGAATTCGGAAAGATTGTTGATAATGCCTTGGAATTAATTGGTCAAGCAATTTATGCCGATCGAATATATGTATTCGAATTTTTTAATAAGCAAGAAAAATATAGAAACACCCATGAATGGGTCAATTCTAATGAAAATATCAAGTCATATATCGATCAATTAATCCAATTAAATATTGATGATTATCCATATTTGAAAGAAAAAATGATGAATGAGGAAATAATGATGACAGATGTGGAAGATCTTAAAAATAAAGATCCGAATTTCTTTCATCATTTGACAGAGGAAGATATCAAATCATTGGTGTTAATTCCGTTCCGAAATCATGATCGAGTGCGTGGCTTTATTGGTATTGATTCAGTGGAAAAGAAGCATACTTGGACTGAAGATGAAATGGAAGTACTGAAAAATTTAAGTGACAAAATGACAACTCTCTATAACCGTTTTGAATCAAGAATTTTTAAACAATATAGAGATTTGGAAATGGATATACTTAAGATTGGTACTGTGGCTGAAACAGAAAATGAGTTGTTTGAGAAAATCCATGAATTGGTCAAAACCAAGATACCATCCGATAATTTTTTCGTTGCAATTCAAGAAGGAGATGCTGTAACTTTTCCTTATTTTAAAGACCGTTTTGATGAGAACCCTGGGAAGAGAGTGGGTGCTAACGGCATCACAGAATGGCTGTTTAAAAATGACGGAGTCAAAGTTTTAAGCATTAAAGATATAAGTAAACTTACGAAGGAGGGTAAAATTGATTCACATGGTACAGATTCCAATGGTTTGGCTGGAGTAGCATTTACAATTTCCGATAATAAAAAAGGAGCGGTGGTAGTGCAAGTTTACGGTGAAGACATAAATAGCGATCACGAATATTTTTATGATGAACATCAGGCTAATTTACTCGAGGTGATATCGAAGGCAATGTCTCAAACGATGCGAAGATTTGAATTGGACAAAGAAGTCGCAAAAGCCAGAAGAGACATAGACCAAATGTTTCAACATATGCCTTTGGCTATGTTTAGCATAGACGGCAGAGGACGGTTTAACAATGTTAGCCCATACGCTTTGAAGGAAACCGGCTACATTGAAGAAGATTTAAAAAAAAGTTTTAGCTTTGTAAATCTCTTCCCTGAAGATCAAAGACACTCCATCGTTAAGTACATCCAAGATCTCAAGAAAGGTATCAAAACTGAAGACAATCAATTTAACTTACTTTGCAAAGATGGAACTGAAAAACCGGTGAAAATTATGGCTGAAATTCTCAAGGACGAAAAAAATAATTTGGAACAGATATTGGGATTCGCTTTCGATATGACAGTAATAAATAACTTTATTCAAAAAATTGAAGAACAGAAAAATAAGCTTATGCAAACAGAAATAGAATTATCAGCTTCAATCAAAGTTAAAGATACTTTTTTTCATACCGTAGCCCACGACCTCAAAAATCCAATAGGAGCCATTTTAAGCCTTTCAGAGATATCTGGGGATGAATTCAAAAACCATTCCAAGGAACAAAAAAATATGATTGGAAACATCATAGATGAATTGTCTTCAACCTTAGGACTGCTAGATACAGGTTCTGGAGCAATAAGAAGAAGCTTGCTCAAGGTTATAGAAATGCTGAAAAACATAGATGCAGTTATTGATGAAAAAAATGATAATAACTCTAGTTTCAGCTTGGCCTATCTATTAGAATTAATCTCAAGTGGCAGTAAAAAAGCTGTCGAATTAATAGGAAATTTATTGGAATATGCCCGAGTCCAATCTGGTTCCAGAAAGTTTGAAAAAGAACTGATTTCGCTTTCCGATATAGCTTTATTCACGTGTGACTTAAATTCCAATTCCGCTGAGAGAAAAGAAATAAAATTGATAAATAATATATCCGGAAAGATGGAAATGTTTATTGATCATCAAACCATAGAGTTTATGCTCAGGAACCTAATTATGAATTCAATCAAATTCACTCCAAACGGAGGTACTATTACAATAAATTATGTAGAGGACGAAGATTTCAATACCGTTATAATAGAAGATAATGGAGTTGGAATTTCAGCTGAAGAGATGAAACACATATTCGATGAGAAGGAAATATATACGACCAGAGGTACTGATGGAGAAGAAGGCACAGGATTCGGTTTAAAAAACATTAAGGCATATTGTGAATTACAAGATGGTAAATTCATCATTGAATCGGAGAAAGGAAAGGGATCAAAGTTCAAGATAGTTATGCCTAAGAAGAAATCCTAAACACAGAGTTTAAAAAGTTTAACAACATGAGTTTAAGAGTTTAATAAAAACTCCTTAAACTATTAAACCTTTAAACTTTTAAATTGTTTTGGACATTGAAAATTGGAAACTTAAAATTTCTTCCGTTATACTTTCTCTGCTATTAAATGAATTAATATGAATTACGATCCACAGAATCTTCTTGATGTTATCAAAAAATTCCCTTCTCAATTCGAGATTTCCTTAAAAGAAAAATCCAAATTTCCCCGCATTGATAGAGTCAAAAAAATAATGATTTGCGGAATGGGAGGCTCCGCTTTTCCTAGCGAAGTTGTCTCTAATTTCTTAGGAGGTAAGGTAAATATAGCGGTTTCCCGAGGATACAAAGTACCGGAATATGTGACCAAAGACACTCTAATTCTTCTATGTTCATATTCGGGAAATACGGAAGAGACAATTTCTTCATTTCTAGATGCCAAGAAAAAGAAATTAAAAACAGCTGTTTTGACAGCAGGAGGAGAGCTTCTCGAATTGGCCAATAAATACAAGGTTCCTTTTCTCCTTTTACCAAGCGGTATTCCACCCAGATGTGCTTTAGGACATTTTTTTACTTCACTGATTATAATTCTGGAAAAATGTGGCTTGGTTTCATTACAGGATAAAAAGATTCAAGACTTAGCCAAATTTCTACAAAACTTAGACATCGAAAATTCCAGTCTGCAAATCGCCAAATCTCTCCAAGGCAAACTGCCAATCATTTATTCGTCGAATGCTTTTTCCTCCATAGCTCAAATCTGGAAAATTAAAATCAATGAAAATTCCAAACAACAGGCTTTTTACAATGTTTTTCCGGAATTAAATCATAACGAGATGATCGGCTGGACAACACTTATTACTAATCCTCATTTCATTTTTATCCGCAATAACGAAGATCATCCTAATATTCAGAAGAGAATGGATATTCTGAAAGAGATTTTTAGAGAGAAAAAACTGGAAGTCACGGAAGTTTGGATGGAAGGACGCAACGTTCTGGAAAAAATGTTTTCGACATTATATATTGCCGACTTTGTTTCCTATCACTTGGCCATTGTTAACAAGTTAAATCCTTACCCTGTAGATTTAGTCGAAGATTTCAAGAAAAGAATGACCGAAATTTTCTAAGATCCTAAAGACGCTTATGTCCAAAATTATCAGGACGGCTATTATCCTCGTTATCCTTTTATCCATCGCAGGATGTATTTCCAGCGCAGACAGTTCGAAAAAAGAAGTCATTAATTTAAACGAATCTTTATTTCTCCTCAAAAACTTTCAAAATGGCTATTTAACATTGTCAATCAACTTAGACAATCTCCAAACCAATCAGCAAAAACACTTGGAAATTTCCTATTATGTTTTCCCCGATGGAATGGTTCAAGGCACTTTTCGAATTGAACAGGGAGAGTTCCTAAGTACCAAAGGCTCCTTTCAATCCAAAGGCAGAGACCGGTTTATAATATTGGATCAGATTGACTCCAGTGAAAAGCAACTCAAATTATTACCCGTCGACGAATGGATCAAAATAGATTCTCTATTTGATAATTACTGGATTACATTCTTAAGTACTCATAAATTTAGCACCATTGATAAAAATATTTTTTGGACAGGATTTAGGAAAAACAACCTCTTTCAAACAACCCCAACTGGCGAAAGTGAAATAGTACCAACATACAATTTCAATCTTACGCTGGATAAAGAAGGATTAAATGATTTTAATAACTTCTTATTCAGTAATTTCCCTTTCATCTATTCTCTATTTTCCAACGACAAAGACAAAACAGATCAAGAAATGGACATCTTCTTCAATCAGCTAACATTAAATCAAGGCCAAGCGGACATTTATCAGAGTACCAATTTCCCCAGAAGCTTGGATTTGGATTTAAAATCAATGATTGATAATAATGCGACAAGTATTCAAATCTCTCTTCAAACCGATTTGGAAACACAAAAACCAGACCCATTAATCATCAAAAACAGCTTAAGGCTAAAAGATATTCTAAACACGTTGCCTTAGCATGTAATCAACGTCTATCTTCTTGTCAAATTTAATAAGCACGTTTTTATCGCCACCGTGGGCAACATCAACGTCCTCGCCTTTTAGATTTTTAAGTTCCTTTACTTTTTGACTGAAATCTTCTTCCGTCTTTGGTCCAAACACTTCTATTTCCGAATTTTTCTCCAATCTATTTCTAATCTCCACCTCACAGAATCCATCTTCTTTCACATTTCTAACGACCCCCATGAACTTATGAGTTTGAAAAGGCACATTCTTTTCATAGTATTGAGCTTTCTCTTTGGGATTAGCCACCAGAAATCCAGGAATATATCCTCTGTTAGCAGTTTTGGCAAGCTCCGTTAGATAATCAAATGACGGTGATTTACCTTCAGATGCTTCATCGATTGCCTTTCTATACACTCTTGCCGTTGAAGCAACATAATGAATCGTCTTGGATCGACCCTCAATCTTGAAACTGATTACTCCCGCATCCATCAACTCTTTTATATACTCCACAGCACACAAATCACGTGAATTCATAATATATGTACCAAACTCGTCCTCATCAATTTCCAATTTGTCCCCCTGTCTCTTGCCTTCCTCCAAATAATATTTCCCCTCCAGCGGTTTATACTTGGCATCATAAACTCCATCATGAGTCATCTCTTTTTTTAGTCCTAATGCTTCATATTCCTTATTCTCTTCATTTTCTTTGTACACTTTATATTGCCAGCGACAACTATGTGCACACGTTCCTTGATTAGCATCTCGATAACTAAAGTAGTTGGAAAGCAGACATCGTCCGGAATAAGCCATGCATATTGCGCCATGTACGAAGCATTCCAGTTCAATTTCGGGAACTTGTTCATGTATTTCCTTAATCTCTTTGATGGAAATCTCTCGAGAAAGAATCGCTCTTTCTATTCCCATAGAATGCCAAAATTTTATCGCAGCATAATTTACATTATTCGCTTGAACTGACAAATGTAATGGTATCTCCGGACAGATTTCCTTACACAAAGCAATAATTCCAGGATCGGAAACAATAAAAGCATCCGGCTTTAGCGCCGCCATCATTGGCAGAGCCTTTTTCAAAGGTTCAATCTTCACATTATGAGGAACAATATTTAAAGTCAGATAGATTGTCTTTCCAATGCTACGAACATATTCCACAGCTTCTCTAATGCCCTGCAACTGAAATTGATTTTCACGAGCACGAAGCGAAAAATAAGGAACACCGGCGTAAACCGCATCAGCTCCATATTTGAAAGCTATTTTCAGTTTCTCCATATCCCCAGCCGGGAGTAAAAGTTCAGGTTTTTTCATATTTGAATTAAAGGTAAAAAGAATTTAGCATAAAAAAGAGATGGAAGAAAATTTATTTTTTGCTCAAATCTAACTCATTTGATAATATTAAAATATTAAAAATCAATTATGTTGAGCTTTGTCCTTACATCTTACTACTATTACTACCCAGCCAAATAAGCTCTGATTTTTTGTTTTAGAAATTATAAGTCAGAGCAAATCTGGCTTTTTTTATATTTATTTACTTAATTTATCTAACTAATCATTATGAAAAAAATTGCTCTAATCGGCTTCGGTAAATTTGGAAAACTCCTTGCGGATCTTCTGGCAAAACACACCAACTTCGAAATCTTCATTATTGAAAAAGATCAAAATAAATCTCCCAAAAAATCCAAGTTTAAGTTCGTCTCCATGGACAAAATCGGGGTGTTCGATGTCATTCTCCCCTGTGTCCCCATATCTAACTTCGAAGAATTAATCTTGGAAATCAAAGATAAAATCAAAAAAGATGCCTTGTTTATCGATATTTGTTCGGTGAAGATTTTCCCTACCATGGTCATGCAAAAGCATCTTCCAAACACAGTTTCCTTACTTGGAACTCATCCCATGTGGGGACCAGACAGCGTCAAGTTCAATAAAGGTTTGAAAGGTTTGAAAGTTGTCCTCTGTCCTCTACGCATTCAAGATAGTTTGTTAAAAAAGATTATCAAGGAGATTAATAGAACCGGTCTCGATGTAATCATTAAATCTCCCGCCGAACACGATGAAGACGCCGCCAATTCTCAAGCATTGGCTCAATTTATCGGAAAAACTCTGGAACTCATGCCACTTAAGAAAATCGACTTTGGTACATTAGCTTATGACCAATTGGTAAATCTCTTACCTTTCGTCGAGAATAATACCCAGCAATTATTCAAAGATATGCAAAGTTTTAACCCCTTTGCAACTCAAGTCCGAAAACGGTTTATGGAAATCGCCATGCACTTGTCTCTCGATCTTAGTAAAGATGATAAAAAAATGAGTGTATTTAAATGAGTATTAAATGAGTATATTCTTTTACCAGAGAATCCTAATATAATAAATTTGTCCAAAAAAATAATTTCAATCCAAGGAAGTGAAGGATCATTTAATGAAGAAGCTTGTATCAAATATTTGGAAGAAAACCATCTCAAAGATTTTGTAATTGATTATGCCATTACCTCCAGCAATGTAATAGTAAAAGTATCAAACAACAAATCCGACTTAGGTATATTTGCAGTCTATAATTCAAACTCCGGAATAGTGAAAGAGAGTTTTACAGCTATGGGTTATTATAATTTTCAAGTCGTTTCTGTTTTCGATCTCAAAGTAAGTCAGTGCTTACATGTAAAACCCGGAGTTACAATAGAACAGATCAAAAGAGTTATTTCTCACCCTCAAGCAATTGCACAATCCGACGTTTATCTAAAAACCTATTTGAGAACCGCTGAAATAATTGAAGGATTCGATACGGCTTTTGAAGTTCAAAAACTAATCAAGGGAGAATATGATGACAAGGTAACCGCCGTCATTGCCTCAAAAATCTGTCAATCTAAATTTAACTCCAAAATTTTGGTCACCGACATCCAAAACGACGAAAATAATTACACTACTTTTTGCGTAATAAGAACGCTCTCTTAAGCAGTTTTCACGCCTAGTTAGCACCTCTTTTTATTAGCAATAAAACAATTTTTCCTTTTTTTAATAAAAATCACTTAAAAAAACTAGACAAGGGGTTAATTGTTTGATAGTCTTTTCTAGCGCTATTTTGCGCCTTTTTATTTTCCATATATATAAATAGTATATTAAAACAGTATCCTTTAACTAAAAAGTATGGCAACGTTTGACAGATCGAAACCCCATGTAAATGTAGGAACCATTGGTCACGTAGACCACGGTAAAACCACTCTTACGGCGGCAATCAGTATTATTCTAAACAAAAAGAACGGCAAAGGAACACCAAAGAACTATGCCGATATCGATAGTGCACCGGAAGAAAAGGCTCGCGGTATTACTATTAACACCGCTCACGTAGAGTATGAAACAGCAACTAGACACTACGCCCACGTAGACTGTCCAGGACATGCCGATTACATTAAAAACATGATTACAGGAGCTGCTCAAATGGATGGAGCTATCCTAGTAGTTTCCGCCGCAGACGGTCCAATGCCACAAACAAAGGAACACGTTCTTCTAGCAAAACAGGTAAACGTTCCAAAAATCGTTGTATTTATGAATAAGATGGATATGGCTGATCCAGAAATCGCTGAATTGTCAGAAATGGAAATCAGAGAGATCCTTACTAAATATGGTTATGATGGAGACAATACTAAAATTATCAAAGGCTCAGCATTGAAAGCACTAGAAAATCCAGAGAACGAAGAAATGATTAAACCAATCCTAGAACTTGGAGACGCTCTTGATACAGAAATTCCACAACCAAAGAGAGATCTTGATAAACCATTTATTATGGCTATCGAAGATGTATTCTCAATTTCAGGAAGAGGAACTGTGGTAACAGGACGTGTAGAACAAGGAGCTATTAAAGTAAATGAAGAAGTTGAAATCGTTGGAATCACAGACACTAAGAAAACAATTTGTACAGGAGTTGAAATGTTCAACAAATCTCTAGATCAAGCACAAGCTGGTGATAATGCCGGAGTTCTTCTAAGAGGTACAAAGAGAGAAGAGGTGCAAAGAGGACAAGTTCTTGCTAAACCAGGAAGTATCACTCCTCATACAGAATTTGAATGTAAATGTTATATTCTTACAAAAGAAGAAGGTGGAAGACATACTCCATTCTTCAAAGGTTACAAACCTCAATTCTATTTCAGAACTACTGATGTGACTGGAGATGTTATTGCTTTGCCAGCTGGAGTAGAGATGGTAATGCCAGGTGATGATGCTCAACTAACTGTTGTATTGGGAAATCCGATTGCTATGGATGACCAATCCAAGTTTGCTATCCGTGAAGGTGGTAGAACTGTTGGTGCCGGTATTGTGACCAAAATTCTAAAATAAGTTTTTTGCCCCCAACTACTCGTTAACTCGAGTCTGGGGGTTATAAAGGTTATTTTCAACAACAAATTGTTCCTTTAATTAAAAAAACTATGTCCAAGGATAAACCTGTGGTTCAAAAAAAAGTGAAAGAAACTGGTAAGCCAAAGATTCGTATCAAGATTACAGCTTTCGATCACAAAATCGTTGACCAAAGCACTAAAACAATTGTAGAAACGGCTGAAAGAACAGGAGCCATGTTATCAGGACCAATACCTCTACCATCCAAGATTAAAAAATATACTCTAAACAGATCCACGTTTGTCCATAAAGATGCAAGAGATCAGTACGAAATAAGAATCCACAAAAGGTTAATAGATATTACCGACGTAACTCCTAAAACAATTGATTCGTTGTCTAATCTAAACCTTCCAGCTGGTGTAAAAATTGAAATCAAAATGATGTAGTTTTAGATGCTACAATAAACAAAAATTAAAAAGAAAGCCTCTTTTTTTTTCTCTCAAAAAATTGATCAATGATAATTATCTTAACGAATACTTAAAATGCCTTGCGGAATAATTGGAAAAAAATACGGGATGTCTCGCATATTTCAAGAAGATGGAACTGTTGTACCAGTAACTCTAGTAAAATGTGAAACAAATGTTGTGTACAGTCTTAAGAACAAATCTAAAGATGGACATGATGCTTGCGTACTTGCTACTGCCCCAGAAAAGCATCCAACCAAAACCAAGAAATTTAGAATTATTAAAGAGTTTGCATTATTCGGTGAAGATAAAAACAAGGGGGACGAAGTCTCCGTTTCAGATTTTAAGGATGTTAAATTTGTATCTATAATCGGTATTTCCAAAGGAAAGGGGTTCCAAGGTGTTATCAAGAGACATAAATTCTCAAGAGGACCTACAACTCATGGATCAGACCATCATAGAGCTCCAGGGTCAATCGGAGCCAACGCTATGCCTGGACGAGTAATCAAAGGAAAAAAACTGCCGGGACGTATGGGTACAGATAAAATCACTCTTAAGAAAATAGAAGTTGTGAAGATTTATCCGGAAGATAATTTAATAGCTCTAAAAGGGAGTTTACCGGGAGCAAGAAATACTATTATTCAAATTATTGTCACTAAGTAAAATTTAAAAATGCAAATCGACTTATACAGCCAATCAGGAGAAAAAACAGAAAAATTGAAACTCAATTCATATATTTTTGAAGTAGAGATTAATAAAGGTCTAATTCATTTAGCCTATGTCAATCAAATGGCTAACGCTAGACAAGCCACGGCTAAAACTAAGACAAGAGGAGAGGTAAGAGGTGGTGGAAAGAAACCATGGAAGCAAAAAGGAACGGGCAGAGCTAGAACAGGATCTTTAAGAAGTCCGGTATTCATCGGTGGAGGAACAATTTTTGGTCCAACCGGTACTCAAAACTACAAAAAGGATATGCCAAGAAAACAACGTGAAAAAGCATTATTCTCAACTCTATCTTTGAAAGCTAAAGAAAATACCATTATTGCAGTTGAAGAATTTAAAACTACAGTCATTAAAACTAAGGAAGCAATCACTCTTATTGCCAAGTTACCTATTGCTAGAACTGCTCTTCTTGTTATTCCCGACAATAATGAATCTGTAAAAAGAGCATTCAGGAATATCCCATTCATTAGAGTTATCCAAGCTCCATATTTAAATATCAGAGATTTGCTAACTTATGAAATGGTTATCTTTGCCAAATCTTCTCTTGAAGTTGTAGAAAAACTTTGGGCTAATGATGCTAAACAAATGTTTAAAGGCAAGGTGGATAAAGTAGAAACCAAGGTTGTTACAACTAAACCAGAAGCTAAGAAAGAAGGGGGGAAAGAAGTCGTTGTTAAGAAGGTGGTGGCAGTAAAGAAAGCTCCAGTTAAAAAAGAAGTCGCAGTAAAAAAAACTATTGTTAAGAAGGTCGCTCCTAAAAAAGCTCCAGCTAAGAAGAATACAAGTAATAAATAAGTGATATGAATTTATATAGTCTAATTAAAAAACCGGTAATCACAGAAAAGACAGCAACTCTTGCTGATGAATCAAAATACACTTTTGAAGTAGATGAAAGAGCGAATAAAGTATCTATTAAAAAAGCTTTTCAGGTAATTTATGGTGTTCTACCTGAAAAAGTTTCTATTATCAACACAGCACCAAAATCAAACTCACGCTTAAAAGTGAAGAAACGAGCCTATAAAAAAGCTATTGTAACTCTTAAAAAAGGAGAAACAATCGATATCTCAAAAGTTAAATAATTATTATGCCACTTAAAATTTATAAACCGGTTACGCCAGGAAGAAGAGGAATGACAGGATACGACTTCTCCAATTTATCAGACGTCGAACCATATAAGCCATTACTCACTTATATCAAAAGTAGAGCTGGTAGAAACAGATCTGGTCGTGTAACTGCAAGACATCAGGGTGGTGGAGTTAAGAGAATGTACAGAATCATTGATTTCAAACAACAGAAATTCAACATTCCGGGTATTGTTGAAACTATTGAATACGATCCATATAGAACAGCAAGAATTGCTTTAGTTAAATATCCAGATGGTGAAAGAAAATATATTTTAGCTCCGGGTGAACTTAAAGTCGGTATGGAAATTGTCACTGGAGAAAAAACTAAGATTAAACCGGGAAACAGAATGTGTCTCAAAAATATTCCTTCCGGAGTCGCTATTCATAATATTGAACTAAATCTAAAAGAAGGAGGAAAATTAGTAAGAAGCGCAGGGTTATCAGGACAAGTCGTTTCAGTGGAAGAAGTCTACGCTCAAGTAAAACTACCATCGGGAGAAATAAGATTGATTAATAAAGATTGCTATGCTTCCATTGGTGTAATCAGTAATGAAGATCATCAGAATATCAACTTAGGAAAAGCCGGAAGAAAACGTTATTTGGGAATTAAACCAACAGTTCGTGGAAAAGCCAAAAACGTCAGAGAGCATCCACATGGATCAGGAGAAGGATGTACCCCTATCGGTATGCCATCACCAAAAACTCCTTGGGGAAAGAAAGCACTCGGTGTTAAGACAAGACACAACAAGAGAACTGATAAATTTATTATCAAAAGAAGAAAATCTAAATAAGCTTAATTCATTTAATTATGTCTAGATCACTTAAAAAAGGCCCTTTTGTCCACACAAAGCTTACAGCTAAGGTGGCAAAACAGAGAGAAACAGGAGATAAAAAACCAATCAAGACTTGGTATAGATCATCAGCCATTGCGCCTGAATTCGTTGGGCATACATTCGCTGTTCATAACGGCAAAACTTTCATCAGTGTCTATGTAACTGAATCAATGGTTGGACATAAATTAGGAGAGTTTTCACACACTAAAACCTTTAGAGGTCACGGTGGTAAGATAGCCAAGGCACAAGCCAAAGAATAAGTTAAATTAATACAATGATTGCAAAAGGAAAATTTTTACGAATTAAGCATAAAAAAGCACAAATAGTGGCTGGTCTATTAATAGGTCAACAAGTAGATAACGCTCTTAAAACTCTCAGATATGTTCCTAAGAAGGCCGCCAAGATGATATACAAAGTCCTCAAGAGTGCCGTTGCCAACGCAACAAATAATTCCAAAAAGGAAAGCACCGATCTAGTCATTAAAGATGTAATTGTTAATAAAGGTCCAAAAATTAAAAGAATAAGACCTGTGTCTAGAGGAAGAGCTCATAAAATTACAAAAGGAGTTGCTCACGTTATTGTAACTCTAGGTGAAGCTAAAGTTCAGGAAGAAACTTCCAAGAAAGAAGTGAAGGATTCTGCTAAGAATAAAAAGACTAATCAAACTAACCAATAGAAATGGGGAAAAAAGTTAATCCATACAGTTTCAGAATCGGCATATCAACACCTTGGAAATCAAAGTGGTATGCTACAGGATTAGAATATATCACAAACCTTCATCAAGATTTGAAAGTTAAGAAACTTATCCATTCTTGTCTAAATGATGCTGGCGTTGCCGACATCGAAATAGAAAGAGCTGCGGGAAGAATCGTCATCAATATTAAAACATCTAAACCTGGAGTAGTTATTGGACGCCAAGGTGCTTCCTTGACCGAGCTTAAGAATAAAATTGTTGTTCTTCTACAAAGTAAAGATATAGATTTGAAAGTCGAAGAAATTAGAAAACCGGAAGTTATAGCCTCTCTAGTTGCTTCTTCCATCGCCAGACAAATTGAAAAAAGAATGCCATATAGAAGAGCTTGTAAACAAGCTTTGGAAAAGGCCATGGAGATGGGTGTCTTGGGTTGCAAGATTAGAGTATCAGGAAGACTAAACGGAGTAGAAATTGCTAGAACAGAAGTTTTTATTGACGGAAGAATACCTCTTCAAACACTCAGAGCAGAGATAGATTATTTTAATGATGAATGTCAGACAGCATATGGAAAGATAGGAGTAAAAGTATGGATTTACAAAGGAGACGTCTTTGCTGACAAGAAAAAAATGAAAGCGGTCAGAAGAGAAGAAGGTGAACTGAAAGAGAAAATCAAAGAGGCTGTGGAAGAAAATGTAAGTGAAGCTCCAAAAGATGACCAGTCTGTGATTGACATCTCTTATGGTGTTTAAGTATATTTGTTTAGCTTTTAATTAATATTATAGTAATTCTCAATGTTACAGCCTAAAAAAACTAAATATCGCAAAGCCTTCCGTGGAAGAATGAAAGGGGTGGCAACCAGATGTAATGCCTTGTGTTTTGGACCATTCGGTCTTAAGACCTTGGAATGCGGATGGATTACAGCAAGACAAATCGAGGCTGGAAGAAGAGCTATATCAAGACAATTTAAAAGAGCAGGAAAAGTTTGGGTTAGAATATTCCCATACAAGCCATACACACAAAAATCAGGTGAAGTTCCGATGGGTTCCGGAAAAGGAGCTCTTGAGGGATATGTAGCAGTAGTAAAGCCAGGAACAATTTTCTTCGAAGTAGATGGTGTGAATGAAGCAGAAGCAAGAGAAGCCTTAAGACTCGCCTCACATAAGTTCCCGGTTAAGACTAAATTTGTAATCAAACAAGACTAATATGTTAGAAACAAACGATCTTAGAAAAATGAGCATTGAAGAGCTCCAAAATGAAATTAATCAATCGCAGAGAAGTCTTTATATAGTTTCCTTAGATGTCCAAGCTAAGCAGGAAAAAAGAACCAACCTCGTTGGGGACACTAAGCATTATATCGCCAGACTTAAAACCATATTAAGAGAAAAAACGCTTATCAGCGAGATGAAAGCCAATTTAAAAGAATTAGAAGAACTAGATAATAACTAAAAAACATGAGAACCGTTAGAGGAATAGTTACAAGCACGAAAATGGACAAAACAGCAGTTGTTAAAACTGAAACGAGAAAAAGGCATGAGAAATATCTTAAAACTTTTAAAGTTAGTGCTAAACATCATGTTGATGATCCAAACAATGAGCTAATAGAGGGACAGACTGTTGTAATAGGAGAAACAAGACCACTTAGCAAAACAAAGAGATGGAAAGTAATAGAAATAATCAAGTAATACTAAAAAATGATACAAGCAGAGACCTTATTAAAAGTCGCAGACAACTCAGGAGCAAAACTAGTAAAATGTTTTAAAGTGTTAGGTCACTCAAAAATTAGATATGCTAGGCTTGGTGATATTGTGAAGGCGTCAGTCAAACTAGCTGCACCAAGAGCTACAGTCAAGAAGAAGCAAGTTGTAAACGTTGTTATAGTTAGACAGAGGAAAGAATTAAAAAGAAAAGATGGAACGTATATACGTTTCGATGAGAACGCTGGAGTTATAGTTGGTGCAGACCAATTACCAGTTGGAACCAGAATCTTCGGTCCAGTAGCGAGAGAGCTTCGTGATAAAGGATTTATGAAAATCGTATCACTAGCAGAAGAAGTCTGGTAAAAAAGTAAATTTAACTTTTCATTCAATGAAAATCAAAGCAGGAGACAATATCGTAGTTATAAGTGGAAAAGATAGAAATAAGACTGGAAGAGTACTTAAAACTTATAAAGAGGAACATAAAGTGTTAGTCGAAGGAATAAATATAGCGACCAAGCATATCAAGAAAAGTTCATCAGGTGAACAAGGTAGAATTATAAAACTGGAAAAACCATTCGATGTTTCCAACGTAATGATGATTTGTCCAATAACTCAAAAGAGAACAAGAATAGGATACGAAGGAACGGGGAAAGATAAGAGAAGAATTAGTAAGAAATCAAATAAAGCTATTGAAGATGTCAGAAAAGTAATAGAAAAAAAGAAATAATAATGTAATTACATGAGCGAACTATACACACAGTACAATAAGGAGATAGCACCACGACTTAAAAAGGAATTGAAGTTAACAAACGTTAATCAAATACCAAAGCTTAAGAGAATCTGCGTTAATGTAGGTATTGGTACTTATTTAAAAAATGCCACCGATCCAGAACCGGTTGTTGATAATATTGCTAAGATTACTGGTCAAAAACCATTATTAATCAAATCAAAGAAAGCGGTATCAAATTTTAAATTAAGAGTTGGTCAACCCAATGGTGTTTACGTCACTCTTAGAAATCAAAAAATGTACGACTTCTTATATAAATTAATTAATGTCGTCCTCCCTCGAGTAAAAGACTTTAGAGGAATTTCCGAAAAAAGTTTCGATGGAAACGGTAATTACAGTTTTGGTATTACTGAACATACAATATTCCCTGAGATTATGCTCGATGATGTCATCAGAACTCATGGCATACAAATAACAATAGTAACTTCCACACCTTCAGACGAACATGCAAAAGCCCTTCTTAAGGCATTCCATTTTCCATTCAAGAAAAGTACAAAAAAAGAATAATTTAAATTTTTTCCATGGCTAGAAAATCCATTAGTATAAAATCGGCAAGACTCAGAAGAGCTAAATACGCAGCTGTAAAAGCTGGTCGAAAAATGAAGTTCTCCACAAAAGTTTATAACAGATGTCAGATTTGTGATCGACCACGCGGTTATATCAATGATTTCGCCATGTGTAGAATATGTATTAGAGAATTAGCTAACAAAGGAGAGATCCCAGGATTGAAAAAATCAAGCTGGTAAAATAACTTATCTTAATCACTTAAAATGACAGACCCAATAGCAGATTTATTAACGAGAATTAGAAACGCCGAACTGGCAAAACATAAAGCAACAGTTGTGCCTTTTTCAATCGAAAAAGAATCAATGTTAAAAGTTATGGAGAAACACGGATATGTTAAATCTTTTGAAGTTAAAAAAATAGCAGACAAAGTATTCAAAGAAATTTTAGTCGAACTTGATCCTTTGAAAGCACACAGAACTTATTATAAAAGAATATCCAAGCCAGGACAGAGAATATACAAACATTCAGAGCAGATTAAAGCCGTTAAAAACGGACTCGGAATATCAATCATTTCCACATCGCATGGTATCATGTCCAACGTCGAAGCCAAAAAACTCAAAATTGGTGGAGAAGTGCTTTGCGAGATCTGGTAAAACTAACTAATTATAATGTCAAGAATAGGAAAAATGCCGGTTTCAGTACCTACAAATGTTGTTGTGACGATTACCGACAATAAAATAGCTGTAAAAGGTCCAAATGGAGAATTGTCTTACAATTACCTGCCGGATGTTAAAATTGAGTTAGTAGACTCAAATTTAGTTATAACCAGAACTAATGAAGGTACAAATAGTAAGGCTTATTGGGGGCTTACAAGAGCTTTAGTCAATAACATGGTAATCGGTGTAAGTACAGGATTTTTCAAAGAGTTAGAAATCATCGGTGTCGGTTACAAAGCCGAACTTCAAGGCGACAAACTTATTCTTTCCCTAGGATTTTCACACAAAATAGAGTATAAGATACCTACCGGAATCAACATCGAATACAGAAAAGAGAAGAATGATATTTTAAAGATAAGCGGTGCTAGTAAAGAACAAGTAGGTCAAGTCGCCGCAGAAATTAGATCATATAAAAAACCTGAACCTTATAAAGGTAAAGGAATCAAATATATAGACGAAAAGATCGTTAGGAAAGAAGGCAAGACAGCCACATCTAAAGGATAATAATTTTACTAAGCCCCATGCTGAAAAAACTGCAATTAAGAAAAAGAAGACATAACAAAATCAGAAAAATTATTTCTGCCGGTACAGCTCTTAGACCGAGAATAGTTGTATACAGAAGTAACACTCTAACACATGTGAATGTTGTTAATGATGAAATAGGAACAGTATTAACTTCAGCTTCAACTAGAGGCTTAAAAGGGACTCCAGTAGAAAAAAGCAAACTTTTAGGAACTACCTTCGCCGAAACACTATTAAACTTAAAAATACAAGAAATTGTATTTGATAGAAATGGATTTCGATATCACGGCCGAGTTAAATCTCTCGCTGAAGGTCTACGTGAAGGTGGTATAAAATTCTAATCAAACAACCATGGCAATGAAGAAAAAGGAAAAATCAGAATTTGAAGAAGTCACTATTGATATTGCAAGAGTGATGAAAGTTACTAAAGGAGGACGACAGTTAAGATTTAGAGCTGTTGTAATCGTTGGTGACAAAAAAGGAAAAGTTGGTGTTGGTAAAGGAAAAGCATCCGAGGTATCTGTCGCTATTTCCAAAGCATCAGCTTGCGCCAAGAAAAATCTAGTAACAGTAGAAATGAGAGGAGATACCATTCCACATGAAGTATCCAGTAAATTTAAAGCTTCGGTAGTGAAACTAATTCCTGCATCTCAAGGTACTGGTATTATCGCCGGAAGTGCCGTACGAGTTGCTTGTGAACTCGTTGGGATCAAAGACATCCTAGCTAAATCATTTTCTTCCAATAACAAACTCACTCTGACAGAAGCTACTTTAAGAGCTTTCAAAGATTTAAGACAATTTACTCCTAATAGTTAATATCGACAAATGGCCACAACAATAAATGATTTAAAACCTCAAGTTGGATCAAAAAAACGCAGAAAAAGAGTAGGACGCGGTAATGCATCTTGTGGTAGTTATTCCGGAAAAGGTATGAAAGGTCAAAAGGCTAGGACCGGTATGAAACTTCGAGAATCGTTCGAAGGAGGACAAACTCCTTTTCTACAAAGAATGCCTAAATTAAAAGGATTCAAGAATATCAATAATATAAGTTACTTCAGCATTAATCTTGATTTATTAAGTGAAAAATATAATGATGGTGAAGAAGTAAATATTGTTACTCTTTTAGAAAAAAGAATTTTACGAGGTAAAAAAACTCTCTATAAAATATTAGGTAATGGTGAATTAACCAAAAAATTGACTATAAAGGCGGATAAATTTTCCAAGACAGCTGAAGAAAAAATTACAAAAGCTAAGGGAAGTTTTGAAACATTAGTAAGAACGAAGTAAATCAAATCTCATGTTAGCAACTTTAAATCAAATCTGGGAATCTAAAGTTTTAAGAAGACAGATTCTTTTCACTATAGCAGGACTCATTATCTATAGATTTATTTCTGCTATTCCAGTTCCAGGAGTTGATTTATTTGCTGTTAGACAAGTTTTTTCCAGAAATTCATTACTTGGTGTTTTTTCCGTATTAACAGGAGGAAGTGCCAATAATTTTTCTATTGTACTGATGGGAATATCTCCATATATTAACGCTTCTATCATAATCCAGTTAATGACAATTGTTATTCCTCAATTAGAAGCTTTAAGTAAGGAAGGTGCAGCGGGAAGACAAAAGATTACCAGCATAACCAGATGGATTACTTTACCATTAGCTTTCTTGCAGAGTTATGGAATGATTCTTTTGATGAATAACGCCGTACAAGGTGTCAAAGTTGTAGACACAAGTTCTTTTGCTACAATCCTTCCTATTATGCTTTTAATCACAGCTGGAACAGTCCTTTTGATGTGGATCGGCGAAGTTATGACCGAATATGGTATAGGAAACGGAATTTCAATCTTAATCTTTGCCTCAATCTTAAGCGGAGTGCCGGGAATAGTCGGACAAAGTCTAGGACTTGCCACATATAATATAGCTCAGCTTTTTAGTTTTATAGCCGTTCTTATTGTCACTCTTGTTATGACAGCGTTTATCGTAGTTGTGACAGAAGCTCAAAGAAACATACCAATTACATATGCCGGAAGAAGTCAGGCAGGAAGACAAGGTGGAGCATCTCATATTCCACTTCGACTTAATCAGGCCGGAATGATTCCAATTATTTTCGCTGTCTCTTTAATAACATTCCCACAGGTTGTTGCTTCCTTTTTGCAGAATGCTAAAAGCGAATGGCTTCGAACTGCTTCTCAATATGTATTAGAGAACTTTGGTAGCTCAGGATTGATTTATACTTCATTATTATTCCTAGGAGTATTTGGATTCACATTCTTCTATGTTTCTATTACTTTCAATCCAACAGAGGTTGCTGAAAATATTCAGAAAAAAGGTGGTTTTATCCCGGGCGTTAGACCAGGTTCTAAAACAGCTGACTTTTTGGGCGACGTATCCAATCGTTTAACAGTATTTGGTGGTCTATTCCTAGCATTTATAGCTATTTTCCCATTTGTTTTGAATGGTATATTTGCATCGTTTCAAGTCGGTTCAGTACCTTTGCTTATCGGAGGAGCGGGACTCATCATTATAGTCGGTGTTGTTTTAGAGATTGTTAGAAGAATCAATACTGGACTTATCATGTACGATTACGATAAGCTCTACTAGAAAAATAAAAATCCAAAATCCAAAAGAGTGAACTATTATCTTTGGGTTCTATTTTTAATTATCAATATATTTATCAAACTAACGCTACTACAATGTCTCCAAACATAGCACTATTCGGACCATATGGATCTGGTAAAGGTACTCAAGCAAGAATTTTGAAAGAGAAATTTGGTATGTCCTATTTTGATACAGGAGAAGTTCTTAGAGATAACGTCAAAAACGAAACAGAAATAGGTAAGAGAGCTCAAGAATTTATGAATCGAGGAGATTTAGTTTCCGATGAATTAATCATGGAGGTAGTTGCTGATTGGATATCGAGACGAGAATCAATTAACAACTTACTTTTCGATGGTATTCCAAGAACATTGGAACAAGCCATAAAATTTGATGCCATACTTAAAGAAAAGAATATATCCGCGAAGAGAATATTTATTAATATTTCAGAACAAGAATCAATACAAAGACAAATAGGAAGAAAAATATGTGCAACATGTGGAGAAATATATCCATATACTTTTAAATCTGAAGTCTGTGCAAAAGATGAGGGACCTTTAACTATACGTAAAGAAAATTCCCCTGAGATAGCTACCAAAAGAGCTGGAGTCTATAAAGTGGAGACTATGCCAGTAATTGAATATTACAGAGAACAAGGAGCTCTAATAGAAATTGACGGCACTTTACCAGTTAATAAAGTGACAGAGGAAATACTGAGACATATTTAATCACCTTATATTAACAGATAATGAAAATTCATTTTAAAAGTAAAGAAGAAGTCGAGATAATGAGAGAAGGTGGCAAAATATTAGGTAATGCACTTAAATATGCAGCATCCTTAGTTAAACCGGGAATTACAACTAAAGAACTTGATAAGGAAGTGGAAAGATTTATCCTGTCTCATAAAGGTGCTACTCCTGGATTCAAAGGATATTATGATTATCCGGCGACACTCTGCACTTCGGTAAACGATGAGGTAGTTCATTCGGTTCCTTCGGAATATGTTTTAAAAGAAGGAGATATTATAAGTATCGATTGTGGGGTTTTCTATAAAGGATTTAATACAGATGCGGCACTAACCGTTCCTGTTAATAAGATATCAGCACAGGCGAATGACCTGATTAACAAAACCAAAGAAAGCTTGGATTTGGCTATTAGTGAGGCTAGACCCGGAGTTAATCTAAGGACGATCGGTGAACTAATTCAGAACTTTATTGAAAAAAACGGCTATTCTGTAGTCAGAGACTTGGTTGGACACGGAATAGGTAAAACCCTCCATGAAGACCCCCAAGTGCCTAATTTCTTGCCTTCCTATCCACTACCGACACTAAGAGAAGGTATGACTATCTGTATTGAACCAATGGTAAACATTGGAGATTACGAAGTTTTATCACGAAAAAACGGAACAATTATTACTAAAGACGGAAGTTTATCATGCCATTTTGAGCACACCCTATCTATTGAGGAGAAAGGTGCGGTAATCCTCACACCATACTATTGATTTTTGTCAAGTACATTTTGTTGTATTTATTCCCAACTACAATAAAATAATTTAGCCTCTAAAATCTTATGCACTATAAGATTCATATCTATTAAAATGTCAAAAGAGTTAATTATCCTCGAAGGTGAAGTATACGAATGTCTTCCTAATACGGAATTTATCATCCGTTTAGAAAATGGACATCAGATTAGAGCTCACATTTCAGGAAGAATGAGAAAGAACTCTATCAAAATACTTCTCGGTGACAAAGTGACTATTGAAATGTCACCTTATGACATGGAAAAAGGCAGAATAATTTACAGGAATAAAAACTAGCAATGAAAGTATCGCCATCAGTTAAAAAAATTTGTGAGTATTGTAAGATCATCCGAAGACAAGGAACCATCAGGGTTATTTGTCCAAGAAACAAAAGACATAAACAACGACAAGGTTAACCTAAACAATCATGCCAAGAATTGGTGGAATTAATATTCCAAATGACAAAAGAATTGTGATTGCTCTAACTTATATCTACGGAATAGGAAAGACAACAAGCCAGAAGATATTAAAAGAAAATGATATATCTGAAGATATTAGAGCAGAAAAGCTCACCTCAGATCAAATGCAACAGATTCGTAATAGTCTTGCCACTCATAAATTAGAAGGAGACTTGAGAAGAGATATTCAGATGAATATAAGACGTCTACAAGATATCGGTACATATCGAGGGACAAGACATAAAAAAAGACTTCCTGCCCGCGGACAAAGATCTAAGACTAATAGTAGAACAGTTCGAGGTAACAAGAGAGTTACAATGGGAAGTGGTAAACGTAAAGATTCAAAGACTTAATAATAAATAATGGCTAAAGCTAATCAAGAAAAAAAGGCTTACACAAGAAAAAAAGTTCAAAAAGTTGTTCCAAAAGGAAGAGCATATATAAGAGCTACTTATAATAATACTATCGTTACTGTAACTGACGAATTGGGAAATGTATTGTCATGGGCTAGTTCCGGAGCTTGTGGATTCAAAGGCGCTAGAAAATCAACACCATATGCTGGACAAGTAGCTGCTAAAGAAGCTGTAGATAAAGCAAAAATCTATGGCATGACTGAAGTAGATGTTCACGTAAAAGGTGTAGGAAGCGGTAGAGAACAAGCAATTCGATCAGTTCAGTCAGCAGGTTTGCAAGTAAATGCAATCATTGATGAGACACCAATTCCACACGGAGGTTGTCGTCCAAAGAAACCACGCCGAGTATAATTTTTTTCTAATCAATATTTTTTAATCTAATCCTCTCTATGTCACGATATACAGGACCTAAAGCAAGAATTTGTCGCCGAGAAGGTGTAAACCTATTTGGCCCAGAGAAATATCAAAAAATACTTCAAAATAGACCAGGAACCCCCGGCGTTCATGGAGCTTCGCTAAGGAAGAAAAAAACTCAATACGGTTCCCAACTTAGAGAGAAACAGAAGGCAAGATATTTGTTTGGAGTCACTGAAAAACAAATGTCCAATTACTTCAAAAAAGCAGCTTCAATGACCGGTGATACTGGAGAACAATTGATGACTCTACTTGAGAGGAGATTGGATAATGTAATATACAGATCAGGATTTACCAGAACAAGATTTCAATCCAGACAATTTGTGAATCATGGACATGTGTATGTGAACGGTGATTTGGTAACAATACCATCTGCACAAGTTAAAGAAGGAGATGTAATCTCTTTCCATGAGAAAATTAAGAAAACACCAGTATTTAAAATGGTAAGCGATAAACAAAAGGCGCCAAAATGGCTGGTTGTAAACAAGAAAGACTTCACCTTTACTATTGACTCGTTACCAAAACAAGACGAGTTTGATGCTTTGATAGAAGTCCATTTGATTGTTGAGTTCTATTCTCGATAATAAATTTAATATAGAAATAATATCTACCAATTAATTCGCAAATATGATCGATTTAGAATTATCTGAAGTCCAGGTGAATCAAATAAGTGATAATCATGCTACTCTAGTCATATCACCGCTTCCAACAGGCTATGGAACAACCATGGGAACAGCTCTTAGAAGAGTAATGCTTTCCTCTCTTGATGGCAGTGCAATCACAGCCGTTAAAATTGAAGGTGTTACTCATGAATTTTTTGCTCTTCCGGGAGTAAAAGACAGTATTATCGAAATAATACTTCAGCTGAAGAAAATAAGATTCTACAATCCATCAAAGGAGCCAATGACAGCAAAACTCTTAGCCAACAAGGTTGGTGAAGTTAAGGCTTCCCAGATTGAACTCAAAGGCGATGCCAAAGTTGTTAATGGAGATTTGGTAATAACTTCTATTGAAAACAAGACTAAACTTGATATGGAATTTGTAATTGAAAATGGTGTCGGTTTTTCTCCTGTTATCAACAGAGAGAAAAGAAAGAGAAAAGAAGTAAATTTTATTGAAATTGATGCTTTCTTCTCCCCTATCCAACTCGTAAGTTACAAAGTACATTCAGCTCGTGTTGGACAAACAACAGACCTTGATAAACTAGAACTAGAAGTAGTTACCGACGGAACAATCACTCCAAAAGAAGCACTTTCTAAATCAGCTGGTATCCTTAGAAATTATTTTGGATTACTAGATCCTGAATATTTAACTCCAGATCAAAAGAAAAGTTTAACATCTGAAGAAGTAGATGAAGAGAAAGAAGAGGAAGCAATTCTAGGAAAGAAAAGTGGCAGAAAATATACTCCGGTAGAAGTTTTAAAACTATCACCTAGAACTCTAAATGCTTTAATTAATAATAAAATTGATTCAGTTGAGCAATTAATCACTTTCAATGAAAGTAAACTGAGTAATCTAAAAGGATTCGGTGCTAAAGCAATGTTTGAAGTTAAGGAAGCTTTAAAACTAATCGGGCAGAAACTTAATGAAGAAGAATAATTTAAATAAACTATGAGACACGGAGTAATTAAACACAATTTAGGCGCTAAACACGCAAAAAGCCGAATGTTAATGAGAAACTTAGCAACATCTTTGATAATGTTTGATAAAGTTACTACTACAGAAGCTAAAGCCAAATCGCTAAAATCAATAATTGATAGACTTATTTCAGCGGTTAAAAAAGATGATCAAGTAACTGCAATCAGAAAACTTAATGCCTATTTATTGGACGAGAAAGCTTCCAGAAAAATGATGGAAGTCTTAAAAGAGAAATACCAAGATAGGACATCAGGATTTACGAGAGTTATGAAAGATGGTATCAGAGCCGGTGACGGTGCTATGAGATACCTAATTGAATTTGTTTAAACACTACTATGAACCAGAAAACTACACTACCAAAAGTAAACGATTTAAACCCAAAGTGGTTTGTAATAGATGCTGCTGAAAAGACTTTAGGAAGAATTGCTACACAAGTAGCTGACCTTCTAAGAGGTAAAAAAGACGTTAATTATACTGAATTTTACGATCACGGTAACTATGTCATCATTCTAAATGCTTCCAAAGTCAGATTTACTGGAAAAAAATTGGAAGACAAGACTTATTATAAGCATACAGGTTACATGGGACATTTAAGAGAGCAGACACTTAAAGCAAAAATGAGTACAAAACCCGAAGAAGTATTTATACTTGCTGTCAAAAGAATGCTTCCAAAAAATAAGCTTGGAAAAAAACAGTTAGAACGCTTGAAAGTATTTCCACTTTCCGAGCACGATCATCAGGCCAATAAGCCAACTATTATTGATTTAAAAGACTAAACTATGGAGAAGACACCCAAATATCATTATGGAAAAGGTAAGAGAAAAACTTCTACTGCAAAAGTAAGGCTCTATGAAGGTGGAAGCGGTATAATAACTATTAATGATCGACTAATACAAGAGTACGTTCCAACTGCTAAATTTATTGAATTAATCTTATCTCCTCTTGTAATAACGGGTTTCGAAAAAACTTTTGATATTACGGTAAAAGTAGAAGGTGGCGGTTTCTCAAGTCAAGCTGATGCCTTAAGACATGGTATATCTAAAGCACTTCTTGAGTTCAATCCGGAACTTAGATCTACACTTAAGAAACAGGGGTTCTTGACTCGTGATTCCAGATCAAAGGAAAGAAAGAAACCAGGTTTAAGAAGAGCAAGAAGAGCACCTCAATTTTCAAAAAGATAGTATTCCTTTGTCGTGTATTGTATTATTCACTTTGTTATTGTCATTAAGTAGTGAATTCATTTACAAACATTCTTCGAAGTATTTTTGACTACACCTTTGGTGGACTGGATTTGTCCATGCATCCACTATTTTTTCTTGATATTTTAATTGTCTCTATTTTTTTCTATTACATTTACATCTGGTCCAGAAAGACCAAAGTGATTCCTATTACAACCGGATTGGTGATTCTAGGTTTTGCTTATCTAGTAGCTAGATTACTTGGTCTTCTTGCTGTTGAATGGCTGTTTGAAAAACTAATGACAATTATGGTGGTATTCATTCCAATTGTTTTTAGTGATGAAATAAAGAAGTTACTGGAAAAAATTGGTAAAACTCCTTTCTTTGGACAAGATCACATTCACAATAAAGACAATGACTGGATTACTGAGGTTCTAAATGCGGTATTTAATATGAAGGACCGCAAGATAGGCAGTTTGATTGTAATAGAGAACACTTCAATTCTCACCGAATATATTGAAAATGGACGTAAATTTGGAACCAATATAAATCACGATATTATCTTAAGTATTTTTACACCGGAATCCCCTCTTCATGATGGTGCGGCAATCATAAGAAATGGAATGATTGAAGCTGTAAGATGTGTCCTCCCTGTCTCTAAGGAACCAATTGTGGAAGTTATAGGAACCAGGCACAGGGCTGCCCTAGGTATGTCTGAAAAAACCGATGCTCTTACAATAATTACATCTGAAGAAAAAGGTGAAGTTTCTTATGCTATGAATTCAGACTTACATAGAAATGTAGACAAAGAGACTTTAAGAAAAGCTTTGTTCGAGACTTTTGTTAAGGAGAATATCCAACAAAAAAAATCAGATAATCATTTAAAGAATATCTTCCATGCTTAAAAATCTTAATGCAAAAATTGTGGCCTTGATGCTGGCATTCATTGTCTGGTTTTTTGTAGTATCATCACTGGACCAAGTTAAAAGCTTTAATTACAGAACTGATATTAACCCCCTAAATTTGGACTCATCTTTGGAAATTCTGAATGAATCGAATCTATCGAATGTTAAGATATATTACAAGACCTTGAATAATGTTAGATTTGCCCCTTTGAATTTTGATGACTTCACCGTGACATTAAATTTATCAGGACTCAAATCAGGTGAGCATGATGTCCCTCTAAGTGTCATATCCAAACATCCGGATTTAGAAATTCTAAATTACTATCCTGAAAAAATTAAAGTCATATTGGAAACAAAACTGATCAAAATCTTTTCACCTGATTTTGAAACTCAGGGTCACGCAGCTTCAGGATATACTGTAAAAGACATAGTAAATGCTGAAAGAGTTATTAACGTAGAAGGCGCTGAATCAATCGTCAAACAAATCGATAAAATAAAAGGAATCATTCCACTTTTCGGCAATGAAACATCCGATTTTATTAGAAAAGTAGATTTAAAGGCACTCACTAAATATGGTAGCGAACTTTCTCCTTTATCAATTGATCCGGAGAATCTAAAAATTGAAGTAAAAATTGGCCTCGACGAAGAAACAAAAACAGTTGGTATAATTCCTTCATTGGAAAAAATATCAATGCAGGAAGGCTTTTTCATCAAAAGTATTAGAATTGATCCTCCAATAGCAACAATCAGGGGAAAACACGATAATTTAGCACTGATTGATAATTTACAAACAATACGTCTGAGTATAAACCAACTTGATAAAGATTATCAGTCAGCACTGGATTTAGATTTACCTCCTGATATCAGCTTGCTTAATCCTCCAGATAATAAAGTAAAGATAAGCCTCGAGGTGGGATCATTGAATTACCAAAGAGAAGTGCAGGTGAAAGTTCAGACTAAGAATCTCTCAGGTGGCTATGACTTGGAATATGAAACACCTATTACCGCACTTTTTGTCGGTTCCCCATCAACACTTGATAAAATCGCGGATAATGATGTTTCTATTATCCTGGATTTTAAGAATAATAATTCTCTGGGACAAAAAAGATTTGAACTTCAAAAAACTGATTTTATTTATCCTCAAAATCTAACTATCCTAGACATGAGTCCAAAAATTTGGGAAGTAACTGTCATTAGGAAATAATAAACATGAAACATATTACTATATTCGTAAAACAAGGTCTCAAAAAAATTAGCGATATTACTGCAGAGTTTTTAAAGTATGGTTTCGTTATTTCCACTGAATTGGATTCCAAGACAGAGTTATTATTGTCTTTAGGTGGTGATGGCACCATGATCTCAACAATTAAAAAGGGAGTTAAATTGGATATTCCGGTTCTGGGTCTTAATATGGGAAGACTTGGTTTTTTAGCTACGGATATAGGAGATAAATTATCTACAATTGTGAAAGATTTAGCGGAAGGTTGTTTCTATATTGAGGAAAGAAATATTTTATCAATTGAGACTAAAAATAAGGATAAAACCATCTTTCAAGATACAGCAGTCAATGAATTGGTTGTAAGATCATTAGATATAGCCAGACTTACCGAACTTGAAGTCAAGCTCAATTCTACTCTGGTTTCTAAGTACATTGGAGACGGACTTATGGTGGCAACTCCTACAGGTTCTACGGCTTACTCTCTTTCTTCCGGTGGACCCGTGATTACACCCGATTTAGATAGTTTCCTGCTAACACCAATTTGTGCTCATTCTCTAAACCAAAGACCACTTGTCTTCAATAGCGATAAAAAAGTAAGCATTATCCCTAAAAGCAAAGATAAGCTCTTAATCTCTTTAGACGGTCAGACAAACTTCAAACTGGGAATAAAAGAATATGTCGTAGCATACAAATACCCAAAGCACGCCAAAATCATCAAGTTTCACAAAGACGAATTCTTTGAAATACTAAGAAACAAGCTATCCTGGGGAGTAAGATAAATTATGCCTCGACTTTAAGCTCTTTTCTAGCAGACCTATCAAGCTTACAAAGAGTTCTCATCGCACTTGTAGACAAGTTGAACTTAACAGTCTGACCATTTATTTTAATTCTTTTCGTCTGAATATTTGCTCTAAAACGTCTCTTAGTTCTTCTTACGGAATGGGAAACATTATTGCCCGATGATGTTTTTTTGCCTGTCAAATCACAAACCGCCATATGTAACGTTAAAAATAGCGCTAGAAAATACTATCAGTAAGTTTAAGTTAATGCAACAAAAAAAATTAAGAAACACCAAGAAGGAAGAATGTAAAGTTCATTATAGGTCCTAGAATCCATTGTAGAAGGGGAATTCCAAGTATTTGAGAAACAATAATTGCTCCGAAGAGTATCATCGCTCCATTATGTTCTAACCTTGCTCTCAGATGATAATACCTATCCGGCAAAAACATAAATAAAATCTTCGACCCATCAAGAGGTGGTACGGGTATTAAATTAAAACTCATTAACCCTACGTTAAGCATCACAAATACCTGCAGAAAATTAATAAAATACAAAGACAATGAGTCTCCAAGAAATCTGATAAAAAAAGACGCAACAAGAGCTAACAAAAAATTAGCCATTGGGCCGGCTAAAGCAGTCAAGGCCTCCCCTTTTTTATAATCTCTAAAATTATAAGGATTAACCGGAACAGGTTTCCCCCAGCCGATACCAAACCCTGAAACAAACGTCATAATAATCATTATCGTTCCTACGAGATCTAAATGCCTAATTGGGTTCAAGCTTACCCTTCCTTTTAATTTGGCCGTGGGATCACCAAGCACTGACGCAACATAAGCATGAGAACATTCATGAAATGTTATTGCCAGTATTAGAGAAACAAATAAATATAGATAAGAAAACAGCGTCATTGTTGATTTTTTTACCACCTCAGTGTAGCTCAAACAGACAAAAAGTAGAAGGATACTGCGTTTTTTAAAGACTTTATTATAAATTTTTGATATAATACTTCGAAATTGGGAAAAATGAAAAAACACAAATACAAAGTCTGCCAAAATTGCGAAGGAATACTGCTTCCGAAAAAAAATATTAAGAATAATGAGTTGCTATTAGTTTGTGAAAATCGGAGAGAATATGACTGCGAAGATGTATTCTTGGATAATCACAGTAAAATAGCATATAAAAAACTCCTTGATTGGAATTTAAATGATTTTGATATTCACGATTTAATGGTTATCTCCAAAGACGAGACAAAATTAACGAATGCGGTTTATTTAGTTGATGAAATGAAAATCCCAGTCTACAAGAAAAAGGTAGAAGCTTTAAAGGATCTATTACATTCATATATCCCAATGGGAATATATAAATTCTATGTTTGCTTCAAATACAAACGCAGTGAAATCTATAAAAGTCTCAAATATGGAGTAATCTTTTTAATGCTTGCGTTGATTATTGGCCGTATCCCTATGCCAAACATTAATATTATCCAGCCATCCTCCTCAGGAGAAAATGTAACCGAACAAAAAGATGAATCACTGCCAGGAATAGAAGCTAACTCAGCTAATGGATTGTTAGATTTAATAAATAACGAAAATAACGCGAAATTTTTAGATCAGATATTCAAAATGATTAAAGGTTCCACTGCGGAGTCGGGCGCTGAAGATTTAAAGATTATTGATTCGGATCAAGACGGATTAACGGACTACGCAGAAATTATTGAATATAAAACCGATCCACTCAAAAAAGACACCGACGGAGACGGCTTCCATGATAAAGAAGAAATTGATGGAGGGTTTGACCCGTTAACGCCTTATGTAAAATAAGGAAGGACCGCTAGCCTTCTCTTACAATCCTAAAAAAATAAGATAGTCTTGACAATTACATCTTTTTATCTATAATAATTACTTTGAATAAATAACAATATATAATGACTTTACAAAAGTTTAGTAGGACACTCACAATGTTCCTGTCTCTAGTGATGATTTCACAAGTTTTCCTGGTGACTAAAACGCAAGCGGTTTACACTCCTTATTCGAATAGTGTAGTTAATGCTATTGATGATATGGGAGATTTAGAAGATGACGCGGGCGATGTGGAGGATGATGCTAGATCAGCTTCAACAGATCTCACATCGACAGAATTCACTAATTTCAAGGACGATATAGATAACATTGTGGATGATGTCGATGATATCATTAATAATGACGTTGTCTCACCTGTTGAAACAGCTGAGAGAAATGCACTTCAAGACGCCTTAGACGATTTGCAAAATGCCATTGATGACGCCATGGATGAAATAGAAACTAGGATTCCGACAACTCTTTCAACGAATTTTGATGATTATTCCGATGATTTAGATGATGACTTTGATGATTTAGCTGATGACATTGATTCTCTATATCAGGACAATCCTTCAGGATCATATTCATCAGCCTTTTCTGATGTTGAAGACGCTCTTGATGAACTAGACAGCTTATCGGATGATATGAACGAATTGGAAGATGATATTGCTGATTTGGTGAGTACAAATAATGTAACCCAAAATACTATTATCTATAACGGATTAACTTCAGATTTATTAGACATTATCGACGATATTGGCAGAGAAATTAATAGACTTCCATCAGCAATGACAAGAGATCACATTAATGATGTTCAAGACAGTATTAATGATTTGGAAGATGATGCCGATAGTTTTGTTAGTCAAGTCGGTTTGAAAGTAACCTCTCTAAATCTAAGTGCCACAGCCCAAACTCAATTCCAAACTGACGTTAGTGATGAGTTTGATGATATCAACGACGATATCGATGATATCGACATAGTTAGCTCTTATGATGATTCATTAGACAATACCAACCCATATCGAGGAACATTTGATGATGTTCTAAGCGAATTAGACGATATCCAGAATGATATCGAAGACGATATTGAAGATGCAGTAAGAGAACTGACAACAATTTCCACCAGCCAATTAGATAACTTCAGAAATGACATAGAAGATGCAACTGATGATGTGGAAGATGAGATCGAAGGAGCGGAAGGCCCTCTAACGGAAGTTGAGTCATCCAGTCTAAAAAATGCCGTCAGTGATATAGAGGATACTTTTGATGATGTTCTTGATGAAATAGAAAGTAGAATCTCAACAACAGACCAAACAATTCAGGATGATTTTGATGATTTGGACAGTGATATAGAGGATACTTTTGATGATTTATATGATGATATAAGCAATATTGGATACAGCGCAGGGCAGTCAGGTTATAATAGCGGTGTTGCCAATGTTGATGTTCAAAATGCTCTAGATGATTTAGACGATATTTCCGACGACATTAAAGATATCGATGATGATAATGACTATGACAATATAACAACATCGACGACTTTCACGAGTTTCAAAAATGATGTTGATGATGTTGTAAACGATATCGACGATGTTATATCCGGGATAAGAAGTTCTATCGATACACAAGATTATGATGATCTTAGTAATTCTATCGATGATTTGCAGGACGATATTGATGATTTGATTAAAGACAAAGGAGTAAACTTCACAGGAACTCTTCTAACAGACAAGAAGCAACTACAAGACGATACAGATGATGATTTTGATGATATTAATGATAATCTAGATGAGCTTTTAACAGACAATTCTTCAAATTCATCATGTTTAAATAGCCAAAATTCCGATTCAGTTATCAATAAAATTGAGGATTATACAGATGATATGGAAGATTTGGAAGAAGATGCCTACAATGATTCCACCATCACATCTACTGATTTGAATAGTTTTGATGACGAAGTTAGAGATATAATTCAAGACGTTGAAAATCAAGTCAAAAAATTATATGGCCCTATAGACACACGAGCGCTAAATGATTTAGATAATGCTATAGATGACTTTGAAGACCAAGTGGAAGATACAGTGGATCAAATTGGTCAACATACAGATGTTATTCTAAGCAACCAATATAATGATTTCACAGATAACGTGGATGATGATTTAGATGATTTAGATGACTCTGTTAATGATGTCTATTATACGACAACAGACGGATGCACACCGTCACCCACTCCCGGAACTTACACTTTCCTTGATGTAACAAGTTATAATGTGTTTTATAAATACATTTCATCACTTGCTCAAAGAGGTATAGTTAACGGTTTTGGAGACGGTACTTTTAAACCCGGTAATCAAGTAACAAGAGCAGAGTTTCTAAAAATGGCTCTTAATACAGCAGGCATTACTGTCCCATCTCAATCTCAGATCTCACCTTATGTAGATGTCTATACAAGTCATTGTTTATATAAGTATATCTCCTATGCTGCCAGCACTGGTCTACTAACTCCTATGAGTCCGGCAAGGTTTGGACCGGAAGTGCCAATTACTAGAGTCGATGCCGTATCAGTATTATTAAAAATAAGAAAAATAACACCAGATCGAGTTTATGCTTCAACTTTCTACGACGTATCTAGTCCTTCAGACATACAAATAGTTGAAACAGCAAAGAGACTTAATATTATCTCAGGTTATCCTGATGGTACATTCAAACCTTATAATTCTCTCACAAGAGGTGAAGCCAGCAAGATTATCTCTGAATCTTTTAACCTTTATGCATCAAACACAGGTTTGAATAATAATATGTATGCCTACAATCAGAATTACAATTATGCTTTCGGTTATTAGAAAAAATTCCTAGAATATGAAATTATAGAAGGGCCAATTAAAAACTGGTCCTTTTATTTTGCCAGCGTAGCTCAGATGGTAGAGCAACACACTCGTAACGTGTAGGTCAAGGGTTCGATTCCCTTCGCTGGCTCCAGATTGATTCTGAAATTTATGATGAGGAGTGGCTTCTTCTATTTAGCCCCGTCGTACCTACTAAAACGGTTCAAGCTAACGGATCGGATTTAAGAAAAGTATTTAACTCTTTGGACAATTAAAGTGTAATTGCTCTTTCTCGATTTGAAAGACTTCGACTATTTGTTGCATCTCTTACTCTTAAGGCTCTAAAACTTGTTTAAGCTCATAAAATATCAATTTCAAAGTTTTGGGATCAAAGATCACTTTGGCAATCATTATTCTTGTAAGAGAAGCCATTTCTTTCTTCACCTGCTCCATCCCTTCTTTTGAATAAGGATAATAACATATCGAATGATATTTCCTTTCATCATACTCTATCATTGTGTTCGGATTGAACTCTGTTTTGGCAAGAGATTCTTCTTTTAAGCCTTTCTCATCCTTTAAACAATCATCAATAAGTGCACTTATCTCTTCACTGTTGATATTGTTATCATCTTCTGTTTCCTCTATTTTTTCCAAATCTTTGACATGAAAATAAGAACCAAACAGCACAATATTTCCTTCTTTATTTTTCGTTATTTCCTTTATTTCCATGACCAATTTGCTAAGGGGTATATAAAGATAGACAAAAAAATCAATCAGCTGAATTTAAGATTGTAATCTTCCGTCCATATAGAGATTTGGCTGTGGTCCAACATCCTCTTTCTTATTCTCAAAAGTCGGATATGTAAGCTCTAATTTTACAATTAACCTGTTCAATGTTGTACCCACAGGAGTGCAAGTCATCAGAGTCATCTCCTTTTTGTCAGTTGGCTGGTCTAAAACTTCTACATTTGTCGGTTTAACCACATATTTGTCTTTGACTTTATAAATGTACATTTCTCCATCTTTAAAAATGTACAAACTATCACCTACGACCAATTTATCTATCAGAGCAAAAGCTGAACTAAGACCGTATGGTAAGGGGTCATTGGGATACCATGAACTATGCGATGTTAAAAATACATTTCCTGTTTGACCGGGCAATGCCGTCCCCGGATAATGCACCACACCCTTCCTTAAATCACTTTGAATATCTTTCTCGAGTGCCGTCCAATTCTTGGCAATCAGATTAAAATCACTGGTCCTTATAATCGGCAAGTTCTTGTTAATTTTTGGTATATACAAACGATAATCAGATGGCCTCACTTGGAAATTAATATAGTTGATTTTCCCCTCATCCATGATAATGTCTTTCACCTCCTGTTGATCCAATGGCTTAATCAAATCATCCAAAGGCGTCTCTTGTTTCTCTGCTTTAATTACTTCCGTCTGATACCAATAGTTAATAATCTCTTTATATGCTTCAAAATTGGATAATCCAAACAAAAAAAGAAATATAACAATCGTCATTGCCGAGAACTGAAGAGCAGATTTAATCTGCGAAAAAAATCCACCTACTAACGAATCGTTGCCCACATACCTCTTTTTAACTAACTTCACAGAAGAAACTTCTTTATTTAGAGATACCAAATTAGGATTGTGACTTAAGATATTTATTTCCCTTGTGTGTTGTATTTCTTTTACATCACTAACGTTCTGCCCGGAAATAACCCTATTTCCTGGAACCACATTTCTCAAATCAACGATATGTCTGGATCTATTATGCATAAAATATTCCTAAGAATTAATTTTACATTAATTTGCCCTCTACGTAAATTAAAATCCCAGTATTATAAGCCTATTATTACCCCAATATATCAATCCTACCACTCCTTTTAAAATTACCATCTGAAAACACTTCTTCCCCCTTAATAAATGTCTTGATTGGCCAACCCTTAACATCCCAATTTTTATATGGAGACCATTTACACTTGGTGTATAATTTCGCCCAATCAACTTTCTTCTCCAAATTCAAATTAACCAATACCAAATCAGCATCATAACCTTCCTTTATTACTCCTTTGTTTTTAATGCCAAAAATCTCAGCCGGTTTAGTACACATACGATCAACCAATGTTTCCAAACTAATTCTGCCCGTATTCACTTCATGAAGCATCAAAGGCAAAGATGTTTCTACTCCCGGAACACCTGCCGGAGCTTCCCAATAGTTCTTTTCTTTTTCCGCTTGAGTATGAGGCGCATGATCAGTCGCTACAATATCCACCGTGCCATCCAATAATCCTAAAAACATTTCTTTTGTATCCATTTCACTTCGCAGAGGTGGATTCATTTTGACAAAATTACCCATTTTTTCGTACACGTCATAAGTCAAGAAAAGATGATGTGGAGCTACCTCACAAGTAATTTTCAATCCCTCCTTTTTTGCTTCTCTGATGGCTGTTAATTCAAGCTCTGAAGACACATGACATATATGTACTCTTTGATCATATTTTCTAGCCATCTCAATAACATCCAGAACCGCTTTCTCGGCAACCCCGGCGTGTCTAATACAAGAATGAATTTCCGGATCATTTTCATTTTCATATAATCTCATTGCTTCCAAAATCATTGTTTCGTCCTCGGCATGTACACAAATCAATTTACCTAATTTTTTTTTAAAAACTTCTTCCTGTAATAATTTCTCTTTTACTAATAGTCCACCTGTAGAACTTCCGATATACATTTTTATCGCTACATAACCTTTTATTTTCTCAATAATGTTAATATTCTCTTCGCTAACTCCCAGAAAAAAACCGATATTAGAGAAAGCACCACTCCTAGCTTTTGCTTTTTTGATATCTAATGATTTTTGGTCAATTGTCGGAGGATTAGTATTGGGCATATCTAAAACAGTTGTTACTCCTCCAGCCAGAGCAGCTTTTGTGCCAGTAAGCATGTCTTCTTTTTCCTCATCCCCCGGGTCACGAAAATGAACGTGGCAGTCAATAATACCAGGAAGGAGATGTTTGCCTTCAGCCAAGATTGTCTTCTTGGAGTCTTCCAATATACTATCAGAGATTTTAGTAATTAGACCGTCTTTTATGGCTATATCCACTTGTCTTGACCCTCCTGGCAAAACAACTATCGCCCCTTTTATCACTAAATCAAACATAATTTACAAATTTAATAAGTACTCAATGACGGCCATTCTTGCCGGAATTCCATTTTTAGCTTGTTTAAAATAAATCGCTCTTGAATCCAAATCAACATCTTCAGTAATTTCCACAATTCGTGGAAGAGGGTGCATCAGAATCATATCTTTTTTTGCCTTGGACATTACTTTCTTATCGATAACGTATTTATCCTTCAAGCTTTCATATTCTTGTACAGAAGCAAACCTCTCCTGTTGGACTCTCGTCTGATATAAAACATCGACTTCAGAAATAATATCTGAGAGATTAGTAAGTTCGATAAACTTTAATTTGTTCTTTTTCGCAATCTCTATAAAGACCTTAGGCATTTTGAGACTGTCAGGAGAGACCAAATAGACCTCGACATCGAAATAACACAATATCTGTAACATAGAATGAACTGTTCGTCCAAACTTTAAATCTCCGACTAAAGCAATTTTTAAACCATCCATCGTCCCTTTTTCTTTAATAATTGTAAAGATATCCAAAACAACTTGTGTCGGGTGTTCATTGGAACCATCACCCGCATTTATGACTGGCACAGTTGAACCTTCAGATAGTTTTAGCACAGCTCCTCCTTCGTAATGTCTCATCGCAATTATGTCAGCAAAACCACTTACAATTCTACCGGTATCTTTGAGTGTCTCTCCTTTTTTGGCTGAAGAATTAGACATATCCGGAGTTGATATAACGGTCCCACCAAGCCGAAGCATAGACGTCTCGAAACTAAGTCTTGTCCTAGTTGATGGCTCATAAAAAAGTGTCGCTAAAATCTTCCCTTCTGCTATTTTATGAACTTTCTTTCCCAGCTGTTTATCAAAATATTTCGCTCTATCTATAAGCTGAAATAGTACTTCCTTATTCAAATCTTTTGCAGAAAGTAGATGCATTTAGATAAAGTTAATTTTAAGTAATATAACAAAAAAAATCCAAATACCAAAATCCAAAGTTTCCAAGATGAGCTCAAAAAAAATATAAAACAAGAGACATAACAGCATTGTCGTCCTGAATTTGTTTCAGTATCTAATTGAAATATGTCGCACTTTATAGAGATCCTGAAATCCTCCAAAGGCGGACTACCGCAAGTTCAGGACGACAGTGTACAAAATTAATATTGTTGAAAATTGGAAATTGATAACCGTAAATTGATGTTTGATTTTGTCTTTTCACCATTTTTCTGCTTAAATGATTTAAGCGAAATTGAAGTTAACAAAAAATGGCAAAACTAATTTTAGAAGATGGAACCACTTTGTCTGCCACTAGCTTTGGGTCGGAAACACCCACAGATGGAGAAGTGGTTTTTAATACAGGAATGGTAGGTTATCCTGAAACTCTTACCGATCCTTCATACCGAGGCCAAATACTTGTTCTCACTTATCCACTACAAGGAAACTATGGAGTCCCTGATGAGAGAATTATCCAAGATGACTTACAGAAGCATTTAGAGTCTGATAAAATCCAAATAAGAGGCTTGATCGTTCAAGAGTATGTCGATAAATATAGTCATTGGGGGGCTAAAAGGTCTCTAAGTGATTTTTTGAGAAGTCAGCATATACCAGCCTTGTCTGGAATCGACACCAGAGCTTTAACCAAGAGATTACGAGTGAAAGGGGTCATGCTTGGTAGAATAGCTTTTGATGATGAAAAGAAAGGCCAAAAGATAGAAGACCCAAACAAGACAAATCTTGTCCAAGAAGTTTCCTGTAAAGAAATTATTCAATATGGTACAGGTAAAAAAATCATTTGTTTAGTAGATACGGGAGTCAAAAACAACATAATTAGAAGTTTGCTCAAATTCGATACGACAATAATAAGAGTGCCTTTTGATTATGATTTTTCTAATGCTGAATTTCGATATGATGGACTATTCTTATCCAACGGACCTGGAGATCCACAAATGCTAAAAGAAACCATTTCTAATCTCTCCAATGTAATGAAGAAAAACACACCTATATTTGGTATTTGTCTGGGCAATCAACTTTTGGCCCTTGCCTCAGGAGCAAAGACATACAAACTCAAATACGGTCACAGAGGACAAAACCAGCCCTGCATTGATGAAACAACCGGACGCTGTTACATAACTTCTCAAAATCATGGATTCGCTGTTGATCAAAAAACATTAAAAGCCGGCTGGAGACCATGGTTTACAAACGCCAACGATGGAACAAATGAAGGTGTCTATCACAAAACAAAACCTTGGAGATCAGTGCAGTTTCACCCTGAAGCTACTCCCGGACCGGAAGATACTTCATTTTTATTTAAAGATTTTATTGATTCACTTTAATTAAGATTTAAATGGCTAAACTAAACTTACCAAAAAAAGTATTGATTCTGGGATCAGGCGCTCTAAAAATTGGAGAAGCCGGAGAATTTGATTATTCTGGAAGCCAAGCCATCAAGTCACTCAAAGAAGAAGGAATCAAAACCATCCTGATTAATCCAAATATTGCTACTGTTCAAACCGATGAAGATTTGGCCGACAAAGTATATTTTCTTCCAGTCAAAAAAGAGTTTGTAGAAGCTATTATCATCAAAGAAAAAATCGATGCCATTATGCTGAACTTCGGTGGTCAAACCGCTTTAAATTGCGGACTTGAATTAGACGACGCAGGTATCTTCAGAAAATATAATGTTCGAGTTCTAGGTACATCAACCGACACTATAAGGAAAACTGAAGATCGGGATTTATTTAAACAAGAACTAGCTAAAATAGATGTTAAAACTCCAAAAAGCATAGTTTGTACTTCCATTAAAGCTGGTATTAAAGCGGCCGAAACGATTGGTTATCCTGTTTTAGTCAGAGCCGCTTACACACTGGGAGGACAAGGTTCGGGTTTCTCGGACAATCAGAAGGAATTGAATGAAATATTAGAAAAAGCATTCTCATATTCACCTCAAGTCTTAGTCGAAGAAAACCTCAAGGGATGGAAAGAAATTGAATACGAAGTCGTCAGAGATTGTTTCGACAACTGTATCACCGTTTGTAACATGGAGAACTTTGACCCACTTGGCATACACACAGGAGAAAGTATTGTTGTTGCACCAAGTCAAACACTATCGAATCGTGAATATCACATGCTTCGAAATATTAGCATCAATGTAATTCGACAATTACAGGTCATCGGAGAATGTAATGTTCAGTTCGCACTGGATCCAAATAGTGAGGATTATCGTGTTATAGAAGTAAATGCCAGACTATCACGATCATCCGCTTTGGCTTCCAAGGCCACCGGATATCCTCTGGCTCACGTTGCAGCCAAACTGGGACTTGGGATGAAACTCACGGATATCAAAAACTCCATTACTCAAGTAACTCAAGCGTGTTTTGAGCCAGCATTAGATTATATAGTACTTAAATTTCCTCGCTGGGATTTAGAAAAATTTGAAAAAGTCGCCTTTGAGATTGGCAGTGAAATGAAAAGTGTCGGTGAGGTTATGGCTATTGGCAGATCTTTTGAGGAAGTTTTCCAAAAAGCAATAAGAATGATATCAATCGGTGCTGATGGACTCGTAAACAATCTCGACGAATATGATTACGATGAGAGAGAAATCTCTTTTCCTACACACAGGAGAATTTTTGCTTTAGAGAAAGCTCTGCTTTCCGGAATGACGGTCCAGAGAATGCACGAATTATCTAAAATTGATCCTTGGTTTTTAAATAAACTTAAAAATATTACCGATTTAAAACCAAAACTTACTGAGCTTTTCAAACTCAATGCTTCGGGGAGAAAAGAGCTTTTACTTCAAGCCAAGAAATATGGTTATAGCGACAAACAAATAGCCTTTTTAACTAACAAAAAGGAATTAGAGATTCGAAAACTCCGTCACTTACTCAAAATTATTCCTGTAATCAAACAGATTGATACTTTAGCGGGTGAATTCCCAGCTCAAACCAATTACCTTTATACAACTTATGCAGGTCAGGAGAATGACATTACCTGTAAAAAATCAAAGAAGAAAATACTGGTTTTAGGTTCCGGGGCATACCGAATTGGATCCTCCGTTGAGTTTGATTGGTGTTGTGTAAACTGTTTAAAGACACTCAGGAAGCTTAAATATGAAACTATAATGTTAAATTATAATCCAGAAACAGTTTCCACTGATTATGATGTTTGTGACAAATTATATTTCGACGAGATTTCGCTAGAACGAGTTTTAGATATTATTGACGTAGAAAAACCCTACGGAGTTATTATTTCCATGGGAGGTCAAATACCTAATAATCTGGCTCTAGATTTGCAAAAAAATAATGTCAAAATTCTCGGCACTGATGCGAAATCAATAGATCAAGCTGAAGATAGAAATAAGTTTTCCGCATTACTTGATAAAATTGGTGTTGATCAACCACTCTGGTGTGAAGTCACTTCTTTTAGTGAAGCTATCAAATTTGCCAGAAAAGTTGAATACCCGGTTTTAATCAGACCTTCTTATGTATTGTCAGGAGCGGCAATGAGAGTATGTACAGATGATGATATGCTGACAAATTTTCTAAAAAAAGCGGCTGCAGTTTCCAAAGAACACCCCGTTGTAATTTCTAAATTTGAAGATAATTCCAAAGAGATAGAAATTGATGCCGTTGCCAAAGATGGCAAATTAAAACTCTATGCCATTTCCGAACATATCGAAAATGCCGGAGTACATTCTGGAGACGCCACCATCGTTCTCCCTCCACAGATGCTTTATCTGGAAACTATTAGGAGAATCAAAGTTGTCACTAAAAAGATCATCGCAGAATTAAATATTACCGGCCCTTTCAATATTCAATTTTTGGCCAAGCAAAATCACATTAAAGTAATTGAATGTAACCTGCGAGCAAGTCGCTCCTTCCCTTTTGTTTCCAAAGTAACAAAATATAACTTCATTGATAAAGCGGTGCGAGTAATTTTGGGACAAGACATAACTTCTGACTATAAAACTATTGATTTAGATCACGTTGGGGTTAAGGCTCCCCAATTTTCTTTTTCCAGACTTAAAGGCGCCGACCCAAGACTCGGGGTAGAAATGGCTTCCACAGGTGAAGTTGCTACATTCGGTGAAGACTTGGAAGAAGCGCTACTTAAATCTCTCCTAGCAACAGGATTTAAAATTCCCAAGAAAAATATCCTCCTCACAATCGGAAGTATGAAAGACAAAGTGGATTTCCTACCGCAAGCTCAAAAGCTTGCAGAGGCCGGATTCAATATTTTTGCCACTAAAAACACATCCAAGCTACTGGACGATAATGGTATTAAAAACACCTTAGTCTACAAAGTCAGCGAAAATCATAAACCAAACATCGCTGAATATATCAGAGACAAAAAATTTGATTTGGTAATCAATACTCCAAACAAAGATTCAAGTTCCACTATTACTGACGGTTATATCATACGTCGAAAAGCAATTGATGCAGCAATTCCATTGATTAACAATATTAAAGTCGCACAAATTTTGGTCGATTCTTTGATTAAAAAACCAGACTTTTTAGATCTCAAAATTAAAAGCTGGGATGAATACTAAGCTCCAAATTTCTTAAGTTTGCCTGAATAAGCTAAAGCGTAAGACATAATTTCTTGAGCTGGAAATACTCCAAGCTCACCTTTTCGACATTCTCTTTCACAGAAACTTTTCGGTTTATAAAGTCTTCTAGCTAGTTTGGATCGAATCATAAATGGCACCGGATGAAAACTATGTCCGCTCATGCAAGCCGGTGTTGAGTGATCACCACATATAATTAAAGTATCGATTGATAATTCACGTAAGATTCCAAGCTTCTTATCTATCTCTTCCAGACATTTTTTCTTAGCATCATAATTACCGTCCTCTCCATGCTTATCAGCATCTTTGAAATGGACAAAGAAGAAATCATATTTGGAAAAATTATCTTTCAGGGCTTGCAATGATTCGTCGTTATTTTTGATATCCGATATCACTGTCATACCCACCAAAGAAGCTAGACCACGATACATAGGATACACAGCAATCGCTGCCGAATTTAATTTAAATTTTTCATTAAAACTGGGAAGTTCTCGGTAAAGAGATGCCCCTCTAATCAAAACACCATTGGCTTTTTCTTTTTCAAAAGCTTTGGTTACTCCCATACTAATCGAATTTATTATTTTTGCAGTACTAATTTTGTTACTCACACAACCACAATCAGAACATTCACCGCATGATTTAGCCTCGCTCTTTAGTATCGGCAAACCTTCTCGCTGTGGATCGGTATCGGTTATCTCATCAGACAAATCCTTTCCTCTAATTATCAATACCGCTCGATGTTCCTTCTCAGTCAACCAAAAAAGCGACATTCCGGGAATTGAAATATTTTTTTCTAAAATCTTAAGTAGCCTTTCGTTTTCTTCTGTTGCGATTCGTCCTGCCCTTCTGTCGATTATTACCCCATTGGAGAGTGTACAAAAATTAAGTCTCAGACATAAGTCACCTGGCAAAACTTTAAAACCAAGTCCGAGAGCAGATAATAGTCCCCTTCCTACATCATAAAAAATTCCATCATAACCAAACAAAGATAAATGAGCAGGCCCGCTTCCGGGGGTAATTCCTCTTCGAAGTGGTATAGTTAAACCCAAATCCGATTCTCTGGCAAAAGCATCCAAGTTAGGAGTTTCGGCTTCCTCCAGTGGTGTAATTGTACCACCCTCACCAACATCTCCAAGTCCATCAAAAACAACCATTACAATCTTGGAACCAGTTTTAGTAGCTAATTCACTAATTATATCCTCACTCATGAAATAATCTTTAAATTGTAGTTAAAGAATATATCACTTAGATGAAAAAATATACAAAAAGGAATTAAGGTCATGAAATAAATTTATCATGACCTTATATATAATTCCTGCTAATTAGCGTTACAAACAACCATCCTTTTGGGATCGAAGACCATTTTGTTATGACCAACATGAAATATTCTTTTCTTATTGGTCTTCATATTTTCTTTCACTTTGAGAATTAATCCTCCAAAATGAAGAAATCCATCTTCAGTGACTTTCACCTTAACTTTTGCCATAGAGCAACACTCCTATGAAAATTATTTAATGGTTAATTATAAGCAGGACGGCATTAAAATAGTATAATGAAGCCGAAAGGTCAAGACTTTTTTTCTAACTCCTTTTCATGTACTCTTTTCTTTGTCTTTAAAAAATTCAATGTCCTTAGCCAAGAGAATTGCCGGAAGCACTATCTCACAAGTAATTTCCAAATTTATTATTGCCGGTTTAAGCGTCATCTCGGTTAAACTTGTCACAAATTACTTGGGAACGTCAGGATATGGAGAATACACTGTTGTTTATGAACTAATGGCTTTTGCACTAATCATGGCTGATTTTGGTTTTTTTCACATCGCTCTTCGAGAAATGGGGAAGGATCAAAGCAAAATGTCCGAAATATTGGGAAATGTAATGAGTCTACGATTTATTATTTCAATTTTTGCTACACTCTTGACCTTCTCCGTTGTATATTTCGGCACAGATTATCCGCTCGAGACAGTCAAATTCGGTATGATTATAGCTTCCGCCAACGTTGTTTTTGGGCTTATGGGAACAACAATCACAGCTATTTTACAGGTTCATCTAAAAATGATGTACGCCTCCATGGTACAAGTCATTGGTAAATTTTTTATGGTTTCCTATATCGCTTTCGCTGTCTACGCTGACCTGGGATTTCTTCATACCCTTTATGCTGGACTTTTCGGAAGTATTCTTATCCTGATGCTTACTTTCTTTTACGCTCATAAGTATTCACGCATTTATTTTGCTTTTGATTTTGCACTTTGGAAAAAACTCTTCATGGCTACTCTTCCTATGGGCATTGCTCTTATTTTCTACAATATCTATCTTCGTTCTCCAATCATTATCCTAGACCGAATCACACATGACTCACATCTTACCGGTATATATGGTGTAGCCCAAAGAATTATTGAGATTATTATGTTTATACCGATTGCCCTGATGAATTCAACTCTTCCGGCACTTTCCGACCTCCTCCACAATGACAAAAACATAAATGCTAAAGCTAAAATTCAAAATTTAATTCAGACATCCTTTGATATTTTAAATGCAGTCTGTTTCCCTACAGTGACAGGATTTTTGGTTATCGCACCAAAAATTGTTCATTTGATTTCCGGTGAGGATTTTAGCCAATCAGCTGGAGCACTTCGTGCAGTGTCTTTCATGTTAATCTTCTATTTTCTAAACACTCTATTTATCTATATATTAATAGCTCTTGATCGACAAAAATATGTAGGTATTACTAACGCTGTATCTGCTGTATTGTCAGTAGTCGCTAGCTTAATCTTCATCCCGGTTTTGGGTCTCTATGGCGCAGTAATAGGTCATATCATTCCAGAAGTGTCCGCTCTAATCTTAGCTTGGTATTTTGCTAAAAAATGTTATGACTTTGAAATCAAACTTAAAACTACTCTTAGACTGGTTTTAGCAAGCGCCTTCATGGGTATATTGACCTATCTCATCTCCGATTTAGCCATCTTTATTGTAATCCCTCTGGCCGTTTTATTTTATCTGGTTGGACTTGTTCTTTTCCACGCACTTCCTTTCCGACAAATGTATTTATCACTTTTTGGTGAGATTAAACCTTTCGAACAAAAAGGTAAAAAAAGTTTAAAAATTGCCTTTGATTATCGCTCCATTTATGGACAGAAAACCGGTAAAGAATGGTACACATTCAGTCTCTTAAAAGCCATCTCCGAATATGATCACCAAAATCATTATATTCTTTATTCCAAATACGATTTTGATGATACTAATCTACCTGAAAATTTTACCAAAAGAATACTTAGAACTCCTCTTATTATTTGGCATTTACATGTCTTGTTCGATATTGTTTTCAATAAGATTGATATCATGTTTCAAACTTCAAGTTATATAAGTGCTGGACTTGCACGACTTTCCCGATCGTTTAAGGTCGTTTTGGTTGTTCATGACTTAGTAGCTTTTCTCTTCCCAGCTTCCAAACATTCGCTCAAGGCAATCATAATAGAACGACTTACAGCTAGATTAGCCTTCTGTCGCGCCGACCAAATAATAGTCCCCTCACAAAATACCGCCACGGATTTAGCTCGAGAATTTCCTCAAACAAAAGATAAAATTAGCATTATTCCTGAAGCGGCCAGAGAATCTTTTAAACCGGTCGATAATGAACATCAAATTTTGAAAACTTTAGAGAGATATAGGCTTCCTAAAAAATATATGATTTTTATAGGTACTCTGGAACCTAGAAAAAATCTAGTTCGTCTTCTGCATGCTTATTCCAAACTCTCTGAAGAATTAAAAGAAAACTATCCTTTAGTAATAGTTGGCAAAAAAGGTTGGTATTACAAAAAAATATTTGAAACAGTCATCACTGAACGACTCGAGAAACATGTTATTTTTACAGGATATATCGAAGAGATTGATCTTCCTTGTCTACTTTCCAATGCCACTTTAAGTATTTATCCTTCCAAATATGAAGGTTTCGGACTTCCTCTACTGGAAGCAATGCAATGTAAGACAGCAATTGTGTCCTCCAACACGCCAGCACTATTGGAAGTTGCCAGTGGAGTGGCTGAAATAGCTGATCGTAAAAGTGCTGATTCAATCAAAGAAGCAATCCAAACCCTTCTACTAGATGAGAAAAAAAGAAACGAATTAATCCAAAAAGGAATTGAAAGAAACAAAGAATATTCTTGGAATAAAGCCGCCAGAAGTGTTTTAGCTATTTTTAGAAAAGTTTAGAAGATATTTGTTTCTTATTATTTGCTGTCAAAACTCCTATCCATATTCTAAAATCCTTGTAGTAAATGAAATTAATTGTATGGGTATTGTATTTGCTTTTTTAGCATTATTTAGTTGGGGAGTCGGAGATTTTCTTATTCAAAAATGCATTCATCGTTTTGGCAAGATTATATCCCTGTTTTTTATAAGTCTGATAGGAGTGATAATGACATTTCCTTTCGTTTTTAATGATTTCGGTAGTTTATTCACAGATTCAAAGAGTTTATTAGTTCTTTCATTGGCCGGAATTGTCATATTGCTGGCTGCATTATTTAATTTTGAAGGATTAAAGCATGGGAAACTCTCGGTTGTTGTTGGTATTTATGTTTTGGAAGTGCCTATTACAGCGCTTCTCAGCTACTTTATCATTGACGAAAGAATAACTTTTATTCAGGCGTTGCTTGTTTTATTAATTGTTATTGGAATTTTTTCTCTATCAGTTGAAAAGTTTGAATCCTTGAAAAAAATTCAAATGGAAAAAGGCGTTTGGTATACGGTTTTGGGCACAATATTTATGGGTATTGCCAATTTTTTGTTTGGGATTGGCGGTAGGATTACAAGCCCTTTCATGGTGAATTTTGTAACAGATTTTGTTATCTTGTTTTTTTGTACTATTTTTTTGTTTTATAAACAAGAGTTCAAAAATGTTACCAAGTACATATTAAATAACAGCAAATTGATACTAAATATGACAATTTTGGATAATCTTGCTTGGATTTTTTATACATTCAGCATGTTTCTTATCCCGATATCAATTGCTACTGGCATTAGCGAAAGTTGTATAGCGCTATCGGCACTTCTTGGGCTTATTATAAATAAAGAAAAAATATCATTGCACCAAAAAACAGGGCTTGCTTTAACCTTGACAAGTTCCATTGTTTTAGCTTTAACAAGCTAAATTCATAACTTAATTGATCCCGTACACCCAAAGGGGTGGGAAATTCCTGGGAACAAATGACACCTCTCTAATTGGAAGATTGGTATAAGCAAGTTTCATGATTGGTGGCATGTATGTAAAAAATCTATAAATAGCTCCATTATCGGTCTGTTTTTTTATTGATTTACATAATTTCTCTAGCACTTTATGTGGCAAAGAAAATGGCAAACCTGAAACTATTAAATCCGCTTTTTCAATTTTATGCTTTATTAACACCTCATCTAGCAAATGAGCACTGGTATTCTCCACAATCACCCTTTCTCCAAATTTACTTCTAAGCAAACTAATGTAAGTATCTTCTAATTCAATCAAAATGATTTTCGTCTTGGGATTACATTTTCTAATTATCTCTTTCGTAAAAATACCGGTTCCGGGACCAAGTTCAATTATGGTATTTATGGAAGAGAAATCTATATTGTTAATCATTTCTCTACTCGCAAAAACGGAACTAGGGACTACGGATGCGTTCCTGAGAGGATTTTTTAGAAAATTGATTGTAAACAATATTAGTTCACTAACGCTTTTTGACATGTTGCTCTAACAGAATTTAAGAACGATATGGATACTAGCACTAATTAATACCTTTTGAAATGATTATTGACTATTTATAATACACTCACCGTAAACGGCAAACATCTTGCCACTTTTTAAAGCCCACATTTGATTACCAAAATCAAAATGCCACCATTCATCATCATCCATGGTGAATCCTTCAGAACCCATCACGCTCCTTAAAATTCTTCTATTGGTTCTAATCTGTTTCTTATCTCTGTATATTTCATAATAAAAAGGCGCAGACTTTTTTGTAAAACAATCAAAACCGGTTCCCATGTCCAGTTCCTTTCCCTCCTTATCCACAAGAGTTAAATCTATCGATCCACCCGTGGAATGAGGTGGTATACGAAGACCGAAAGGTGGAGAGAGAAATCTTCCTGCCTCCTCTTGGAGTTTTTCATCACTCCATTTGGGATGCAACTCATGTAATTCCTTCCAGAATTTCTGGTAGATATTATTTTGTACATCTCTGGAACGATAACCGTCCCATAATTTAAATCGTAATCCGTTCAACTTCTTCTCTGCATTTTTAAGCTTCTTTACTAGTCCTTCTCGAAGATACATTTTTGGTGTATCGGTTAAACCGTCTTTAAAATACATTGGATCTAGAATAAAACCCAAAGACGCTAAATCAATTATCGGCTCTCCATTATCCTTAATTTCTATAAATGTGTAATCGACAAGGGACATTTGTTTTAACTCTTTTACTTTCGTTATTATTCTATCTTCCATTGCAAAAAAACTCCACTATTCTTTTTCGCGTCTTGTCATTCTAATTCCTCTTAAACCCATTATCAGCAAGCCAAGGATAACCACTTTTAAAAAATAATGACCATTTACATCCATAAAATCTCTCGTCATTGGAGTTATGGTACCAACCAATAAATGCGTTAAGACACCAATTGGTAACGTTAAATATAACCAATTTATCTTAGGGATATCTATTCGTATTTTTTTAAAAAGCTTTGATAAAAGTGGAGCTAGCAGATAAAAGCCTAAAAAAGACATGATAAAATCAAAAATGGCGTATCCACCAAGACGAAAATGTCTGAGATATTCTAGTGTGATCATGAAAATTTGTTATTTCTACTTTATTACTTTCTTTAACTTCTTAAGCCCTATAATTAGAGAATACCATAAATGACTTAAAATTATTTCACTTGGTTTATGATAAACGAAATCAAACCCTCCAAATTTTCTCTTAAAATCGGTTATCCCAGCCCATGAATCTTTTGTTTTTTCATCAGCTGAAATCCCCAAAAAATCATAATATTTATACCCTAGCTTTTTGGCATCCATAATAGCTTCATATTGCAAGAGATATGGAGCCATCAAATTCCTGTATTCATTAGAACTTGATCCATAATAATAGGTCGATGTGTCTCCATAATATGTAACAATATTTGCCGCAATAATTTTCCCTTCACTCTCTGCCATATAAAGCTTAACTCGATTCTCTTCCTTTAGACTTGCAAACATTTTTTCGTAAAACTCCTGTGGTTGAACAGAAAAACCATCTCTTGTTGCCGTCTCTTTAATCATTGCATAGAAAGTTCCTACATCTTTTTGATCTATGCTTTTCAAAACGACAACACCTTTCTTCTGAGCTATTTTTATATTGTAGCGACCTTTTGGTTTCATTTCATTCAAGATTTCTTGCTCGGTTTTGGTCAAATCAATCATCAAAGTCCTTACAGGTTGATTGGAAAAATGTGCATCCTTAAGAGCTATTTTATCACTACAGAGAGCTTTTAAATCAAAGTCCTCTCGAAACGGCCAATCAAATCTAATATAAATAGCATTCTTCTCTATTCCATATTTTTTGAGTTCTTCTACAAAAAAAGAAAATGATTCTTGATTAATCTTGTTTTCTCTAAAGACAGGACCACGATTGAGATGCAAATAAGTTTTTCCGAAAACCGTCTTAATTACCGTCACACCACAGAATAAAATAGCACTATTTAAGTCATCCTTTTTCTCTGAAATCACAAAAATACTTACATCTGCTCTCGAGGAAAGCTTACTTTGAAAAGAAAACCATTCCAAAGACTGCTCAATAAATTGGCTTTTAAATCTACTATTAAGCTCTTTAAGTTTCTCTTTATCTTCCGGTTTAAATTTTATACTGTACATGTATTTAAAAATTACCTAGATTATGGTAAAATGTAGTGAGGTGAAATAAGTTCAAATCTCACAAAGGATACCTCTTCAGAAATAAAAATAAAACAAAAAGGCATAATGGAAACGACTCTTAATGAATTAAATCCCTGGTGGAATAAAGATTTCATATTAGATACTGACCTAATCTATCGAGATATTTTCGATGAGGTGAACAATTCACTAAGTCAAAATGACTTTGTTCTAATATCCGGCATGGACGATTTTGGTAAAACAACAACACTCAATTTCGTTGCCTTTGAACTTATTAAGAATCTTCATATTCAACCGCAAAGAGTCTTGTTTGTCGATTTTAAACAGTCCGTACCTTTGAATTACATAATGACCCATATTGAATCCAATTCTCCTTATAAAACTTATCTCCTTGCCGATAACATTGGAGATGATAATAAAGATTTTACAAAAATAGTCGATAAATACGGATCGCTATTAAAAGTCGTAGCAACCAAGAATTCTAATGATCGATTTTTAGGTACGACTAATTACAAAAATTTTGTCGAGTATGACTTGCCTCTTGTCTCCTTCACAGAATATCTAAGATACAAGAGAATTATTAATACCGGCCAACAACTCAAAGAGATTGCACTGGAGAACATTGTAAAAAGCCCCCTAATAAAACCTCTCTTCTGGAATTACTTAATTTATGGAAGCTATCCATATGTTCTCAAGACCGATGATTTAAATTTGAAACAAACATTCTTAATGAATAAAACTCAAAGATCGAAATTAGATGAAGATATTTATAAGAATATTTACCGCTATCTTGCTCTTAAAACAGGTAATTTGCTAAATATCTGCGACTTAGCGGATTCCTTATCGGTTAGTCGCTATCACGCCGAAAAACATTTAGCCTTGATTGAAGAGGAGAATAAAGTTAGTTTCTTGCCTTCTTTAGACATTGACATCAAAAAGGCACTTAAGAAATCACTAAAAATTTTCTTCCATGATTTAGGAGTACGAAATGCCTTTATTAATGGTTTCCAAAATATTAACGAAAGATTTGATGTCGAAAATTTAGTATTAAATTATGCTGTTCTGTTCTTTTACCATACATTTCCTAAAATGGAAATTTCGTTTTTTAGAACCACTAATCAAACAGAGATAAATCTAGTACTACAAGATGAATCCGGACTCATTCCCATTCAAATTTGTTATGACAAACCGTCAGAGAAAATACCTCGCATTTTTCGATTTTTTAAAGACAGTGTCAAAAAGAGAATTTCCAAATTCATAGTTATTACCAAAGATATTTACAAGAAGGAGCAACTCGATGACACTGATGTCCTATTTATACCATCAGAAATTCTTCCCTTCTTTGACAAAATAAATTAAGATAGTTATCGACTTTTAATTAATAAATTATGAAAAGATTTTTAAAGTTTGGATTGATTTTGGTTATAATCGTTTCATCTATACTAGTAAGTGGTTGCAAGCAAGAAGACTCGCCCGAAACTCCCGATATGGATAAAATAAATGAAGTTAAAGATAGCGTTAGCAAAAGCAACATGGAAACTTTTAATAAAGTACATGAAGAACTAATCAACATGCTAACTGAAGCTAATGATGCCTATGAAGATGCCTTAGACGAGCTCGCCAAGGATCAAAGTGAAGAAAATGAACGAGCATACAAATCTGCTTGGGGCAGACTAATCGGTGTTACTAATTATTTTGACAGCAATTTTAAAGTATTCAGTGGAGATTCAAGACTTAAGCTCAATAATTTAATCATGGACATTGATAAGATTATGGAGAACAAGCAGGATCCAGCTCTTGTTGAAGCAAAGATTAAAGAAATGGATGACCTCTTAAGCAAAAATTAAATACCTTGATTGGGGAGTGGCCAAGTGGTAAGGCAGTGGGTTCTGGTCCCACCATTCGAGGGTTCGAATCCTTCCTCCCCAGCCATTCTTCGCACTTCGTGCTTCTCTCCTTTGCATAGCTACGGCGGAGCGAGGCGAATGGCGCAGACTATTTCCGATTCCCTAATTCTTATCCCCAATTCCTCTTCCTAATTCAACAACACAAAAAGTATAGTCTTGCATTAAAACTATACTTTTTATTTAACTTACTTTTCTACACATCTTCTACTATTTTTTCTCCGTACTGTCTTTCTTGAAATAATCTCGAACCCTGGTGACAAAACAGCCATTTCTTCTGTGATAACCTAAAACACCACCTAGGATAAATGCCCCTAAAAATCCTAATAATATGAACCATTCATGTTCTTCTCTATTATCAAACTCACCTTTACTATATCTATCATACTTATCCCCATTTCTTTCTTTGTCATTCTTTGAGAACCTGCTTTGTTGATTATTATATTGACCTCTTTGATTAAATTTTTCATTAGAATTATAGGCATTTTTTTGATTGTCATCCGCATTAAAACCCGTCTTATTCTTTAATCCTTGAATTAAATTAGGATTACCATTTGCGGGGACTGCATCGACCTGATCCGTAAGTTTCGATACTACTTCTGGAACGGGGACGACAATCGAAGTATCAATAGTTCCTAACGGTTCACTAACTACTGGTGAAACAACTTCATTTGATTGTGCAGTTGTTTGAGCAAAGGCAGGGGCAACCATAAGCGCAAACAATAGCGCGAAGGTCGGTACGAGAAACATTCTTTTCATAAAATAATTATTACTGTTCCTAACTACTACGTATTATTTTTTCAATTTCATTCAATCGATATATCATTCTTTGACAATCATTTCCATATCACGATGATTTTTCATCATAATAATTATATCGTCTCTACCTTTCTTTTAAGCCAATTAGCCATTAGTAGAATCTTTAATAGTTTTAAACCAATATTCTCTCAAGAGAGCGTATATTAAATATAAGAACAAGATATTCATAATTTATGCAAAACATTAAAAAAACCGAAAGACTATTTGAAATAGATTTCTTAAGAGGAATTGCCATTATTTTAATGATAATTTTTCATTTCTTCTATCTCTTAGACTACTTTCAAATTCAGCCATTTAACATGCATGATGGCGTTTTTCTGATCTTCGCAAGAACTGCTGAAATTATATTTCTAACTCTCGTCGGCATTTCCTTATACATTTCACACACTAAAACCTTACAAGACAATAAGCCATTGCTTAACTTCTATAAGAAACATCTTTATAGAGGATTCATCGTATTGATGTATGGTTTTTTGATTACCTTGATAACCAAAATATTCATACCCGACAATTACGTTCTCTTTGGTATTCTTCATCTCATAGGATTAAGCATAATAATTCTCTCTCCTTTAGTTGAATTCCCTAAACTACAACTAATTGTTACTCTTTTAATTTTCTTCCTTTCTCCTATAATCACATCCATTCAATCTAGCATCTCTTTCTTACTTATTTTTGGAGTTAAAGTATTAGACAATACGCTTCCACTTTCCATTGATTATTTCCCCATATTCCCTTGGGTCGGATTTATCACTTTGGGTATGTTAATAGGGAAACTAATCTATAAAAATAACCTTAAGCCTGTTTTTCATATAAACGCATTAATTAAACAGCTCCAAATTCATTGGCTAGGTAAACATTCTTTAGTTATTTATCTTCTTCACATCCCAATATTAATGCTCACAATTAAAATTATTGATGCTTTAATGTCTTACTGAAATTTATTGCCTACCTATCTATCTGGAAAACCCTCCAATATTCTATTATATTCTATATCTGCTTTTCGTAGTATTTGATGCCGATACAATGCCAATGATCCTTTTTTAGATCTCAGCATATCTCAAATTTATTATCAAATACCAAAATCAAATGCTTGTATGTTTTATAATCTACCTTAAAACCCTAAAGTAGGGTATAATATGGAAATGCTATAATTGACTTACACAATAATTTTCTCTATTTTATACCCCACTCAAAGATACAAATGTCTGAAGAAATCCAAATTGAAAATCAGGAAGTAAAAAAAAATGGTAATGTCCACAACAAGAGTTATCACTCCAAATATGGTTGGCCAATAAGAAATCCTAGAATTACAATGCTTCTAATGGTTACAATTATCTTTTGGGGAATCATGTCTATGTTGCTGATTCCAAAAGAAGAAGCTCCTGAAGTGGAATTTGGAATTGTCATGGTGAACACAACTTACCCTGGGGCATCTGCTGATGACATTGACGGTATCGTCACCAAAGAACTGGAGAAGAAATTAAAAGATGTTGAAAGTCTCAATAAAATGACCTCCACTTCTAGAAATTCGATTTCCACAATAACTCTTGAGTTCAATCCTGGAGCAGACATGTCTAAAGGTTTAGCAGATATAAGATCCAAAATCGACCAAGCCAAACCATCACTTCCTCAAGACGTAAACGACCCAAACATAATTGAGATAACCTCCAGTGATAATCCAATCTTCAATATTGTACTGACAGGTCCATATGATCAAACAGAACTTCGCGATTATGGTGAAATACTGAAAAGCAAACTTGAAAATGTTAGTAGAGTTAACGAAATTAAAATATCAGGTGGACTAGACCATGAATATCAAATTATTTTAGACCCCATAAAATTAAATCAGTACAAATTAAATCCGGATCAAATTAAAGGACAAATTTTAAGACAGAATACGGATCAACCTTTAGGTCAAATTGAGATTGAAAATTTTGAGTATAATCTAAGATACTCGGGAAAATATAAAAGCATTGAAGGATTACAAAACATTCCTATAACCCAAATATCCACAGAAAATGCTAACAAGACCATATTATTAAAAGATGTGGCCACAGTTAAAGATACTGGAGAAGATGCGGATAGTATCACTAAATTTTACAAAAAAGGTTATAAAGAAAGTACTGATGCTGTCGTGTTGGAACTCTTTACAAAAAAAAGAGTCGGTGTATTTGAGAGCGATAAAATCATTAGAGAAGCCGCTTTAAGCAATATAAATGAATTTTTGCCACTAGATATTGATATTACCTTTACTCAGGAGAGCATCTCCAGCATAAATGAATCATACAGCACAGTCGCCTCCAATGGACTTCAAACAATAATTATTGTTTTCTTTGTTATTTGGTTATTTATGGGATTTCGAGAAGCCATTACAGCTTCACTAATCGTACCGCTCTGCACACTTATAACTATGATTGTCCTTCGACAAATTGATTCCACCTTAAACTTTATGACCAATTTCTCCATGATTTTGGCTATAGGAATGATTGTAGACGCTGCTATCGTAGTAGTGGAAGGAACTCATGATTATATAAGGCAAGGTTATGATAGGAAGTCCGCTGCAGAATTAACCGTTGATGAATTTATAGCACCTCTAACTTCAGGGAATTTAACAACTCTTGCTGTTTTCATTCCATTGATTAGTCTGCCAGGGATACTAGGTAAATATCTAGCCGGCATCCCAATTACTGTGACTATTCTGCTAATTAGTTCCCTTTTTGTTTCATTAATTTTCACCTCTACTCTATGTAGTCTATTTCTAAATGAAGAGAATATTAGGCACGACGAAAACACACCACTCCTTCGAAGAATAATCTCCGGTTTAATTGAAAAAATCGAAAATGGTTATAAGAATTTTCTAATCGCCATGATTGGAACACGTTTTAGGAGACTCGGTTTATTCTATTCTTTAATCACCCTTTTTATTCTTTCTTTCCTGATTCCGGTGAAATTTGAAATGTTCCCAAGTGACGATACACCTTTTATGACAATTGAAGCTTCAAATCCAATTGGAGCTATTACCTCATCAACCAGAAGTTCAATTATAGTAATTGAAAATGAATTAGAGAAGATAGATGAAATAAAGAATTACGACGTTACGATCTCAGGAAACAAGGCGAATTTTTTTGTAGAATTATTGGACAAGGATATAAGGGAAGAAAACAATCAAAGAACCAGCATACAGATTACCGATGAGTTGGCAGAAAAACTTAGAAATTTGAATGAATTGGATGTTAAATTCAGCGGTGCTGCCAAAGGCCCACCTTCGGATTTCCCTGTAGGGTTTAGAGTAATCGTCAAAGATAAAACATTCCTAAGCAATGCACAGAAAACTGTTAATGATCTCAAGCAGATGCTTGAAGAAACTGAAGGAACGATAAGTGTGGCTGATGATATTGAAAACACTCCCGGTGATTTTGATCTCACAATAAATAAAACATTAGCGACACTAGATGGTGTGGATCCAATGGAAATTCCAGGACTGATTAGGACTGCTATTGAGGGATCGAAAGTAGAAGTCATTGATAAAGATGATAGAGAATATGATGTTGTAATAAAATTCGACAAAAACGATATAAGTAATCTAAATGATATCAGCAATGTCGAGGTAATGAATAAACAAGGCCAAAGAGTAAGTATCGGTAAATATATCCAATTTAAGTTAAATCCTGGTTTTAATGTCATAAAAAGACAAAACACCAATGTTCTGTTCACGGCTTCAAGTGATTTGTTAAGCGGATACACGTCTCAGGAGGTAACCGATAAGATGCTGGAGAAAATAAATAATTATAAAACTCCCGAAGGAATTACGATCGAGAACGCCGGTGAAAACGCAGAAAACACAGATTTATTTATGGCATTAGCGCAGTCTGCAGTAATAGCAGTATTAATGATTTTCATTATTCTAGTTACCCAGTTCAATTCCTTTCCTCAAGCATTGTTAATTATCATGGCAATTTTATTGGGACAACTAGGAGTTAATATTGGACTATTTTTAACCGACACGCCAAGATCGCTAGCATTTATTATTGGTGCAATATCATTGGCTGGAATTGTTGTAAACAACTCAATCATTCTTATTGATCAGATGAACAAAAATCCAAACAGAAATACGGAAGAAGAAGATATAATTGAAATCGCTAATTCCGCAAAAAGTAGAATCAAGCCAATTGTTTTGACATCCGGAACGACTGTAGCCGGAATATTACCCCTTGTTCTAATAGACAATTTTTGGGCTGGACTTGGTTATACCGTAGTATTTGGACTATTGCTTGGCACTTCACTCACTTTATTTTTGACTCCAGGAATGTACTATCAAATTCAAAAGGATTTCAAATATACTTTCAAATCATTTGTTCTCTTCCTAATTGTTGTAACTGTATTGGGTCTGCTATTTTCATTATTATAACATTGTCGGATTCAAATACTCTGATGGGATGAAACCACTTAAAAAATCAGATTGTAGTGATTGACTTAAATGTTCCATCTGCCTAACAAATTACCCAATCAAATCGATCGATTTTGATTGTAGTAAATCTAAGCATTAGTTTACTTAAAAACAGCAAACTCTTATAATTAAAGGTATTAAAAAAACAAATATATGCCAAATTGTACCGAATGTAATTTTCCTTTCGATATTAGCGAAGAAGAAAACCTTTTTTGCCATTCTCTCCAAATTCCAACACCTCCGAATTGTCCTAAGTGCCGTTTAATCAGAAGATTGAATGAAAGAAATGCACGGAAATTATACTATCGAAAATGTGATTTTTCTAGTAAAAAAATCATCTCAATGTACCATGAAGACCAACCATTCCCAGTCTACGATCAAGCAGTATGGTGGAGTGACAAATGGGATGGATTAGATTATGGGCAAGATTTTGACTTTAATAGATCATTTTTTGAACAATATAGAGAATTTATTAATAAAGTCCCGCATTTCTCAGTTTTTACCATCGCCGAATCTCTGGAAAACAGTGAATTCACAAATTGCACAGGTTACCTTAAAAATTGCTATCTCATATCGGAATCCGATTATAATGAAGATTGCCAATACTCTAATCGAATATATCATTGCAAGGACTTGCTCGACTGTTCTAATTGCTACAACAGCGAAGGCTGTTATGAATCCATTGATTGTATAAATTGTACAAATCTTAAATATTCACTGGAATGCGAAAATTGCCAAGACAGTTTCGCTCTGGAAAATTGCATCGGCTGTAGTGATTGCATCGGTTTAATGAATCAACGTCATCAACAATTCATGATTCTAGATAAACAATATAGTAAGGAGGAGTTCAATTCGCTAAAAGAATCTTTGAATCTAAATTCCCACTCCGGAATTGTTAAATTTTTGAACAATGCTAAAAGCTTTTTCCAAAATAAACCAAAAAAAGGTACTGAAGGTCAACACAATGAAAATGTGGTCGGGGATCACGTATATAATTCCAAAAATGCTTTTCAATGTTTTGATTGTAAAGACTTGGAAGACTGCATGTACTGTACAAAAGTTGCATCAAGCACTAAGAATTGTATTGATTATACTTCCTGGGGTTTTCAAGCTGAGTTGATTTATAACTGTGCTTCTTGTGGAGACAATGCATATAATCTGAAATTTTGTTCCACTTGTACAACAAATATTTCCAATCTGGAATATTGCTTTCAATGCACAGGATCAAATAATCTCTTCGGCTGTGCAGGTTTAAAAAAGAAAAGTTACTGCATATTTAATAAACAATATTCCAAAGAAGATTTTGTAATTCTGAGAGAACGAATTATAAAGCATATGGAATCTACAGGTGAGTGGGGGCAATATTTTCCTAAAGATATTTGCACTTTCGGTTACAATGAAACTATCGCGATGGACCATTTCCCAATAACCAAAGAAGAAGCTCTAAGCAAAGGTTACAAATGGTGTGATTACGAAATGCCGTTGCAAAAAGTAGAAAAAACAATTTCCCCAAACGATGTCCCAGATTCTATCAAAGATATACCGGAAACAATTATTAACTGGGCAATAGTTTGTGAGACAACAAATAAACCCTTCAACATAACAAAACAAGAATTGGCTTTCTATAAAAAACATGACATCCCTTGCCCCAGAATAAAACCCGACCAAAGACATGCAAATCGTATGAAAAAGAGACCGGAGTATAGACTGGACATTACTAACTGTAGTAAATGCCAAAGATCCATTTATTCCAATATTACAACAGGAATAACCAATCCAAAATATTGCGAAGATTGTTTTAAGAATCTAATCTATTAGAACTTTTTCGATTCTAATAATGAACTGAGGACGTTGATTCTTCTTCGTACTTCGCTTTCGGTCATATTTAATAAACCTCCACTAAGTTTATTATCTCTCATATCAATCCAAGAGATAATACCGTTTATAAACAATATCTTTTGGAAATCATTCAGTCTTGACATAGAATCCAGATCTCCCTTAATCAACCTGTTTTCAATTTGCTTCAGGCTTGCTTGATATTTTATAATTTCATCATTTAAATCCAATATACCGGCTACTCCATTTTGATTATAATACTTGTTCAAAGCTATTATTAACCCGAATTTATTAATCTGTTTATTCAAATTGTTATCCGTTCTAAGAAACTCCCTATTTGATGCAGAATTAACCATATTACTATCGATGCACAAATCATCCACTGCATTTATGACAAAAGACCTACTTCTCAGACTTGATAATTCACTATCGACAAAAATCGTACTGTATATTTGTAGCAATTTTTTTTCTATATCAAGCAATCGTTCTTGATCTAAAAAAAGATTACCATACTCAACATCACTCACTCCCAAGATATCATCAAAAGGATCAAATAGATTCATATCCCTAAAAGTGCTATCAAAACTATCCTCATAACAGGAAACAATGATTTTTACCATTTCCCTAATTTCTTTAAGAAAAGAAATGAAAGCGTTATCTTGTTTTATTATTTCCTTTTTATCATCCAAATTTTCCATTGTTTTTTCATCGCTCATAATTCCACTATTGGTAATTCAATTGTAAAAATACTTCCTTTGCCGACTTCGGATTCAACAGATATTCTTCCACCGCATTTATCTACATACATTTTACAAATAGGTAGCGCTAGTCCATTTCCTGCTTCTCCCTCCACTCCAGCCCTTGATCTAGCCTTCCAAGCAGTAAAAATTTTACCCATTAATTCTTCATCCATTCCAATTCCATTATCGGATACGCTAATGAACTGTTTGTCATTAATTGATTTGTAACTCACTGCAATTCTGCCACCTTTAGGACTAAATTTTACAGCATTTGATAATAAATTCCTTAATACTATTTTCAAATGTTTTGGATCCGATACAACTTCCACTCCACAATCTAAAGTTACAAAACTAATCCCTTTAGTTGCCATTTTATCTTTTAAATCCTGCCTGCTGGAAAGAATTAATTCTTTTAAATTAAATGATTTAGATTCTATTTCAACCATATCTCTTTCTAACTTTGCCATCTCTAAAATATCACTGATGGTATTGTTGACACCTTCCGCACTATGAAGCGCATGTCCCATATACTCCAAAATTTCTTCTTTCGTAAAACTTTCATACTCATCAATCAATAATGTCAACAAAGATATAATAGAAGAATTTGGACCCCTAAGATCATGTCCCATCACTGCAAGGACTGAATCTTTATATCTATTCGATTCTTCTAATTCAATGTTTAGTTGATGAGCTTCATTAGCGTTTGTCTCAGCAAGATCCCGTTCAACATCAATTTCTTCTAATAATCTATTCACTTCATCTTCACTTTTCCTTCTTTCAGTTATATCTGATAAATATACTTCGAGACCTATTATTTTCCCGTTTAAATCCCGAAAAGGGCTTTTCTTGACCATAAAAGTTGAGTGCTCACGATAAACCTCATATTCCACATTATTTATTTCTCCTTCAAGAATTTTTCTCTCTTCTTCTTCCACTTGCTTAATTGTTTCTTCCAAATTCTCTCCTCTACCTATCCCGAATATTTCATAAAGTTCTCTTGTATTTCTCCCTTTAATGTCTTCCACATGCTTTAACCCGAAATATTCCAGTCCGTGCTTATTCATTGAAATAATCTTTGAATCTGCATCTTTAATATAAAGACCCTCATGGAATTGATCGAAAAGTCGTTCGAAAACACAATTACCATCACCTCTATGATTGATATCCATTCTGGCGTATATATATTCTATAAAATGCACTAAGCTTAAAATCTTTTCATCGACTATGTCTAACGAGTGCACCACTTGTCGCAGATTATTCACTGATATTTCTGGGTTATATACACTTAACTTAACACCAAGATTATTCATCTTTTTGTAAAAGGAATAAGCGAAAGTGTCTTCTTTTCCGACAATTTGTCGACCAATTTCTTCCCTTGTTTTTTCCACATTTAATGCCGCACTTTGAAAATCATTTTCATTATTTTCAAAAATATTTGAGTATCTTTTTAAGACTCTCGAAATGTTCTCTTTATTTTCAATAATCATTTTTTATAAGAAGATTAACAAACCATTAAGTATATGGGGGAATATAATATAGCGTATAGAATGATTTTTGCAAGACAAACCACCTATTGGTTGAACTTTACAAGTCTTTTATCCACCCACTTACCATGTTTTTGAACTAAGACCCCATCGAGATAGACCTCTCCTTGAGCATCTTCATGTCTAATAATCAAATCCCAATGGATTGCCGAGTCATTCCCATTTGGTGCTTCTTCGTAACATTTACCCAGCGCCATATGGTTGGAACCACCGATTTTTTCATCGAAAAGAATTGATTTCACCGGAGTTTTAATATTTCTATTCAAACCGAAGGAAACTTCACCTAGGAAACGAGAACCTTTATCAGTATTCAATATTTTAGTTAAATCGGCGGTATTTTTATCTGATTCCTCTTTTATAACTTTACCGTCTTTGAAAAACAGCCTAATCCAATTAAATTCTTTCCCCATGTAGAGAGTCGGCGTATTAAAAGTCACTACTCCATTAACGCCATTCTTGATTGGCGAAGTAAAAAGTTCCCCATCCGGCAGATTATGGCTTCCCAAGCATTTAATAAATGTCTGACCTTCAACATTAAAACTGATATCCGTATCCTTGGCTACTATTCTAATCTCTTTCACCTTTTTTAAAATTTCCAAAAGTGTCTCCTCTTCTTCTTTAAGTCTGGTCCAGTCAATTAAACAACTATCAAAGATAAAATCCTCCCACTCTTCCAGGCTTAATCCAGCTTCTTGAGCTGATGCCGGCGTTGGATAGTCGAAAAGCACCCACCTCGACTTATGAATTTCATCGGATATATTTTTTGTTGCTTTTCTTTTCATTAACATTTTACCCTGATCAATTGAAGCCAACTCTTTGTTATTGGAATCCGCAATAATCTGAATCATTACCTGAGTTTCCTTCGCTTGCATAAGTCTTACCTTTGAAGAATATTTAAGCTGATGTTCCGCTGCGTTTTCATAAAATATTCTGCTCATTTGATCTTCCAGAATTTCGTAAGTAACATGAGCTCCTATTTTCACAGCTTCCCTATACACCTCTTTTAGAAGTGGAATCCCGTGCAATCCATAACAAATGATTAACACATGCTCTTTTGGTTGAATTTTAGTTGAATACTCAGTCATCAATTTAGCCATTTTTTTTAATCTTGGATCGGTCATAAATTTAAAATTATTAGAATATCTAAACAATACAGAATAGTAGTACTAATATTCAACAAATTAATTAATCATAATTTCCTATTTTGTCAATTTGGCCATTTCATCTTTACAATAAAATATTTTTCGCCTAGAATACCACCTACTTTAGCAACATTCTATGTCTAAGCGATTTTTTGCGTACGGTTTTACATTTTTACTACTTCTGGGACTAGCCACATATATTGTGCCAAAAAGTACGGAAGCTGAACAAAAAGAAACATTTAGTTTCAATATTTTAGAAACAATCTCAAACGAGAATTTCGACAAACTGACTGATAATGAAAAAATCGACTATCTTACTAAACTTGTAAACAGAAAAGACAAAATTATTAATTCCCTACAAAATAGTATTAACAACAAAACTGAACTTAAATCAATTAAAGATATCTTCGATGCCTTTACTCTTAAAACCATTGAAAAAGGATTGAAGGAAAAACTCGATACTCTTGTTGTTCACGATGATATTATTGAGGATCCTCTAAAGCTTGATTTAAAACCGGTATCAGATACTCAAATAGAGAATGTACTTGATACTCCTGCAATGAGTACTGAAGAAAATGTAGAATCCAAAATAATGGATTATGTAACGGAAAAAAATACGATTAGCAATTATAACTATTTATACAAAATATCCACAGATCCAACCATCATTAGTGTTCTTCACAAGAGTTTCGATTATGAAAATAACATACCCCTTTTAGCAAAAAGATGGGGAATAGACAATATAAATACTTCATATTCGGATATTGTTCGTGATCCAAATCAATATCAAACAAATGAAAAGATTATAAAATATCTTACATGTATAAACCAAACAATCAGTTTATGTTCCGATTATGAAGGCAAAAAAATACTTTTGGGGAATATCAATAATTTCGTAGCATTAAGAACAGATGAATTAGCTCAAGTAGCCAGCGAAAAAGAAACCGAAGAGATAATAAAAACAATGAATGAAAAGACAAAGCCACTTACAGTTACTTCTTACAATCCCGAATGCTCTCAAACCAAAGGTGGAATTATGGGTAAAGATGGTTATTGTTATGGCACTAAAAAAGCTCCTTGCGCTGTAGGAAATAATAAAGGTAAAACCTCAGGTTTATGTGGCAATCCCTACATTGGTGCCAAAGGACATAATTTGAAATTCATGTTGGAATCCGGTATCAAACCGATTGCCGTTACTCAAGATATGCAGGACTTAATAGGAAGCAAAGTTTATTTGAAATGCTATGACAAGAATGGACAAGAAAGCTACGATGAAAGATGTTCAGGTTATTTTACTGTTTATGATTACAAACATGATCGATTTCAAAATTCAGTCGATGTCTTTATTAATGAAAAAGATGAGAATGGAAGATATAAAAATATTGGCGGAGTAACAGTGGAAATCTACCACAACTAAACATTTTTCAGTTTTCATTTTTCAGTTTCCATTAAATTTTCAAGTACACAATTTCAAAATTCTTTAGTCCGCCTTTGGAGGAGTTCAATTGTTTATTGAAAATTCATTGCAAAATTGCCTTCTGGTCCGCCGGAGGCGGAAAAATCGTAAAATTGAAAATTGCTATAGGAACCTCTCGTATACTGTATCAAAGGCTATCTTCGTGTCTCTGGAATCTATATATAGAATCAGCTCCGTGAAAGTCGATGAAATTTCGATTATGTTTATTCCCTGCAGAGTCATTTGCTGTAAAACAGCATTTAGAAAGCCTGGGATGTCCGAATATTTCTCAGCAAATCTGATACCAACTCCGGAAATTTCTTGATTATAATACTTCGGCTTTTCTTCAATGACTTTCAAAACCAATTCCTTTAATTTATACTCAATAATTAAAGTTATCTCATGATTACCTTCTGTGATTGTTATATAGCCCTTTTGATCCAGAACCTCCTTATAAAGCTGGTTTAGTAAAGTATGAATTCGAGGATTATTGGGATATGTAACGATTAACAAACTGGAAATAATCGTTATAGATTCCGCCTTATAATCCTCAATACCACGAACAACTTTCCTAAAACGACTGCTTGTTCGAGACAGGCTCATTAGAAGAGCTTGCTGTTTAATCGATTTTTTTACTCTTACTTCCAAGAGAGGCTTAAGGAAAGTGGAAAGCCTCGTAAGATTAAAAAGCCTGTTGGAAATACCAAACTGCAAGAAAGAATCCTTGGAAATGAGCTCCGATAAAGCATCCTGAATCTTAATCATATTGTTACATTTATAACAGTTTGTTTAGTTTTCTATATTTCTTCTATATTAAATTTACCTTGCCACAAGCTAAATGTAAATCTTAATGTGACATTTAACCTACACGTATGAGAGATGGAGGCGCACTAGAAATAACACAAACCCTCACACAAAAAAATGAGTTCAATTTTTATAGTCATTTCACTAACAAAAACAACTCACCTGTTCCGGGTCATTTAAGAGCTATTGTAATAACCTCTATACGCGATGTTGGAAAGGAAGATATGAACGGCAACCACTTTAGAGTTGGAGATGATGAGTTTTACATGACAGGACTTCTCGAAGGAATACTGCGAGACAGTCGTTATGACATTTCACAAGTCTTCGATGTAGCAGGAGTCATTACGGACGACACGGAAAGAGATGAAATAAAGGGTAATCTTGGCGAATACTCGAGAAGACCAATGAACTCGGCCAGATGGATTCATCCCTTGGATATGAGAAATTATCGAGGAGAACTACTGGCTAATTTCACGGAAAACATTCCATCAAACTTTCGCTCATTACCCATTCAAATGACGGATGAAAGGATACGAGGCAAAGAAGATTTCGAAAATCAAGTTTTAAGCTTTGCCCAAAATAATGGAGCTGACATAATCATTTCCGATCATTTGATGATGAGAGCGGAACTTCTTATCAGAGCATTTAGAAATCGATTACTCAATATTCATCCGGCTATTACGAATCGTGATAACCCACTCAACTTAAGAGGAAAGTCTCCAACTCAAGATGCTCTAGATCGCTCCAATGGATTTAGGAGAAACCATGTAACTGGTGAAATTTCTACAATTGAACCTTATAGAAAAACCGGTGCAACTCTTCATTTCATGAATGAAGAAATTGATGATGGGCCACCAATATGCGATGCCGAGTTAACAGTCGTACATCCACACGACGTTCCTCAAATGCTTCGCTATAGAAATTATCAAAATTCCAAAATACCTGTGTTTGCCAGAGGAATAGAACATTATTATTCCAATATTTATCCTAATATCGATTAACAAATCATTATGTATTTTCCACTTAACATTTTACAGAATACGGAAATCTATCCACTTTTCAAAAAACAATTGGAAGGAGAACCGCATATATTTAATTTCTCTTCCAGTAACCCCACAACTCTCCAGTACGACACCAGAGACTTCACTGAATTTCAAAGACTTATAATTGAAGAACTGGAAAGTGAAAACAAAAGCTGGGGTATCGGAAGATACCTCGAAGAAAGAAAGAATATTCTCCGTAACTATCCAGATATAATTAGTGAAGGCAGATTTTATCATCTTGGTCTCGATATTATTGTGCCCGCCGGCCTCTCGCTATATGCTCCAATAGACGGTACGGTACTGCAAACAGGATTTGAAGAAGGCAATGGTAATTATGGAGGATTCATTATCTTAGAACACAACACTTCTAATACGGTCTATTATTCATTTTACGGACACTTAGATTCAAACCACCTGGTAAGAGAAAACCAAGTTGTAGTAGCAGGCGAACAAATCGGAATAATAGGTGATAATCCCGACTCAGGAGGATGGTTTACCCACACTCATCTTCAAATAATCACCGAAGAGGCAAGACTAAGAGGAATGATGCAAAACGGCTATATTAGCCCAATTAATCTTCCCGAAGTCTCAAAACTCTTTCCCGATCCACATTTTCTGTTTAGATACTGACCTGGGCAATTCCCAATTTACAGTAAATAACCAATGTATTAATTGATAAATTCTTTAGTCCGCCTTTGGAGGAATTCAATTGCAAAATGGAAATTTATTGAAAATTCTTTAGTCCGCCGTAGTACAAAGAAGGAGGAGAACATTGGAAATTGATAATTGTCTTTACTGGTTGTAGGATATTCTCGTTATTCAATTACTATGACCAACTACAATAAAGGACTCCTATACAACACATATGCGGCACTACTCTGGGCTTTATTCCCGATAATATCCATCGCCTCTTTTTCCAACATTAACCCAATTTTTTCCGCTGGAATAAGTACTTTCTTTGCTTCCATATTTTTTACTTTTTGGTTAATCAAGAAAAAGAAAGTCAATGAACTAAAAAATAAAGAAGGCTGGAAATATCTATTGCTAACAGCTTTCACCATTGGAGTCTTATTCTACGGCTTGGTCTTCTACGGCATGAGTATGACCACAGCGGGCAACTCCAGCATTATTCTTTTGATGGAAGTTTTCTTCTCTTTTGTAATTTTGAATATCTGGAAAAAAGAACAATCCACAATTCCTCATATTATAGGCGCAATATTGATGTTGGCCGGATGTTTACTTATTCTTTTTCCGGGCAAAATCGATTTTAACTTTGGAGATTTAATTATTCTCTTTGCTTCTGCTATTCCACCAATCGGCAACCATTATCAAAGAATGGCTAGAAAACATGTTTCCAGTACTACAATTATGTTTGTTAGAAGTGTTATTGGATCAATCAGTTTTATAATCATCGCATCATTTTTTTATTCGGCTCCATCGCTGGTTGACATAAACACTGCGATCCTTCCTCTCTTGTTTAATGGACTTTTTATTATGGGACTTTCCAAACTGTTTTGGGTCGAGGCAATTCATAGAATTCCAATCACTGTTGCCGCCGCTTTTGGCACTATTTCCCCATTATTTACACTTGGATTTGCTTACATGTTCTTGGGTGATATCCCGACAATCTGGCAACTTTACTCGATTATTCCTATGATAGCTGGGGTCTATCTGTTGGCGAGAAAATAAAAATTTGACTCTTCGCGTAAATATACTATAATTTCACCTTATTATATCAAAACAATATGTTCTATTCTCTCACATCAAAGCAAGAAAACTCCAATCCTACCGGCATGAATGTTCTGGCAAAAATAGCGAAGAATTCCCCCATAGAACAGAGGGGTTTAGATGTATTTCACTTTCTAAGAGATAAAAGTATTAATACATCTCACGGCTTGCGAGAACAGCTAGGAGCATCAATGTTTAAATCAATAAATGATGTTTTTCCTAAAGACAAAACTGCAGACGACCTTCAAAATAATCCCCAGATTTTGTCTTAAATCATCATATCTTTTCCGCTTCACTATGCTGTAGCTGGTGTTTGTGTGTTAGCCAAAAAAAAATTTGACATATACTTCTAATATAGTAATATAGCTACTTATAAATTAGTAATGAAGATGATACAAAAGGTCACTTCTTTTCTAAGAATAAGATTCGCTCATCAGGCAAGAATGAAATCAAACAAATAACCAATTACAATGCCAATAATGCATAAAAAGTTCGATATAGGGGATCACATGGTAGGTTCAGAAGAACTAATACTTGATCAAATTCATAAAGTACTGGAAGACCCAAAACTAGCAGATAGAAACACAGTTGAGAAGATGAAAGTTTCTGATTTTATTATATTAAATAATCAAGGAGGTTTATATGTCGACCAAAAAATCGGCAACCTCACAACGGAAAAATTCAGAAGACAAATGTATGAATTTTTAGAACTCTATCATTTCATCTATCCGACAAACTTCCCAGAGTTGACTGAAGATCCAGAAAAATAACAAGAAAAAAGCCCCTGTGTGTTTAAAAGAATTAACTTTTAAATCAAAATTGGAGCTTTTTTATTTTTGTTTTGGTTTCCTACTTTGTAGACCTAAGTTGGAAG
>Ga0074197_1000256_pt1 | contig 74910 bp, 54 predicted proteins | sample EPASupsiteSAE305_FD_64526 | JGI IMG/M metagenome (GOLD analysis project Ga0074197, IMG submission 64526) | Bioremediated contaminated groundwater microbial communities from EPA Superfund site, New Mexico - SAE3-05 reassembly with SPADES | ecosystem: Environmental > Aquatic > Deep subsurface >... | reverse complement strand
CGCAGAAAATCCACAAGCAAAATTGGATGAAAAAATTGCAGAATTTACCGAAAAATTTGCAAATCCATATATTGCTGCCGAACGTGGTTATGTTGATGCTGTAATTCATCCAAATGAAACAAAGTTAAAATTGGTTAACGCATTGCAATTGTTGAAAACAAAGGTTGATAGTAATCCAAATAAAAAACACACTAATATTCCTTTGTGATGGAGGATGAATTGTTGAATTGCTAAATTGTTGGATTGTTAAAACCACTTCTAACAATGAAACAATGAAACAATTGAACAATTGAACTATGAAATTGAAAACTAAAAGAAATAAACCATGATAAAAAAAATTTTAATTGCAAACCGTGGCGAAATTGCTGTAAGAATTGCAAAAGCATGTACAGAAATGAAAATCACTTCTGTTGCGGTTTATTCAGAGGCGGATAAATATTCGCTTCATGTTCGAGTAGCTGATGAAGCTTATCACATTGGAAATAGCGTTGCTTCCGATTCGTACTTAAACGGCGATAAAATTATTGAACTTGCTAAAAATATTGGCGCCGATGCAATTCATCCAGGATATGGCTTTCTTTCCGAAAATGCTGATTTTATCAAGAAATGCGAAAATGCTGGAATTATTTTTATTGGGCCTTCTTCAAAATCGGTTGAAATGATGGGCGATAAAACTCGGGCTCGGACATTAATGAAGCAAAATAGTGTTCCAATTGTTCCAGGCACAACTGAAGGAATTTCGACTTATGAAGAAGCAAAAAGTGTTGCTTTGGAAATTGGGTTGCCAGTTATGTTAAAAGCTTCTGCTGGTGGTGGTGGAAAAGGAATGCGAAAAATTGAACATATTGACGACTTAAAACAAGCAATAGATAGTGCAAAAAATGAAGCTAAAAAGGCTTTTGGAAATGATACGGTTTACATCGAAAAATTTATTGAAAATCCAAAACACATTGAAGTACAAATTTTAGCCGATAAACACGGAAACTATCTTCATCTTTTTGAAAGAGATTGCTCAATTCAACGACGGCATCAAAAAGTTGTTGAAGAAGCTCCAGCTTTTACTCTAACACCTGAATTACGTGCAAAAGTCACTTTAGCGGCAGTAAATGCAGCAAAAGCGTGCAATTATTATAATGCTGGAACAATTGAATTTTTGTTTGACCAAAAAGAGAGTTTTTATTTTCTTGAAATGAATACTCGTCTTCAAGTGGAACATCCTGTTACAGAATTAATTACTGGAATTGATTTGGTAAAAGAGCAAATTAAAATTGCACAAGGTGACAAGCTAACTATTAAGCAAGAAGATATTAAAATATTAGGACATGCCATTGAATGCAGAATTTATGCAGAAGATGTTGATGCTAACTTTGCTCCATCAACTGGAAAAATACTTCATCACCGCTTGCCTTCTGGACCTGGAATTAGAGTTGATAGAGGAATTGACATTCATTCCGATGTTTCTGTTTATTACGACCCAATGTTATCAAAAGTAATTACTTTTGGACGTGACCGTAACGAAGCAATTGCTCGTATGATTAGATCTTTGGAAGAATATCAAATTGTTGGTGTTACTACAAATATTCACGCATTTCATTGGATTTTGAACAATCCTTTATTCCTAAATGGCAACTTTGACATTAATTTTATTGATAATAAATTTATTAAACTTCTGCCTGGAAAATGGAAAACTGAACTTGATGATAAATATGAAAATATTGCCGTAATTTTAGCGGCTTTATTAAAAGATAAAGATTCAAAAACGAAACCATTTAAAAGAGAATGCAAACCAGAAAATCAATGGGGTAAAAGTAGTTATGAATGATTACACAATTTCGCTTAATTACAATAAGCATAATCTAAAAATTCTATCCAACAATAAAATTGAATTAAATGGTGCTAATTTTGATGTTGAACTCTCACAACTATCAAAAAGTGTATTTTTGCTTAAAGTAAATAACAGAGTTTATCAAGTTACTTCCAACAAAAACAACAGCGAAAATTATTCATTTACAATTGCTGGATATTCTTATAACGTAACTGTGCGGACAAATCTTGAAGAAAAGGCAAATGATTATTTGAAAAATAAGGCGAAAGAAAGTGGAAGCGAAATAATCAAATCGCCAATGCCTGGATTAATTGTAAAAATACTGAAAAAAGTTGGGGATAACGTCCAAATGGGTGAACCAATTCTCTTGTTAGAAGCAATGAAAATGGAAAACGAAATTAGAGCCTCGGCTTCTGGAATTGTTAAATCAATTTCAGCAAAAGAAAACAGTTCCGTTGAAAAAGGTGAATCACTTTTAGAGATTGGTTGATATATTTTTCGAAAAAATAGCTTAAAGAAATTTTTTAAAATTGTTTCGGATATTGGAGAAAAGCATTTCTAAGATTTTGGAATTATATTTTTGAAAACAATATTTTCACTAAACCAAATAGCTTATTTCTGCTTTTTATTGCTATAAAAGCGGTTTTTACTCATTCTATTTTTTTAACTTTGCTGGCATAGATGTTGTTTAATTCATTCAAAAATTGAAAGGATAAATATGAATCTCAAAAATTTTGAACTTTCCAAAAACATTGATTTAAAAGCGGATTTTACTCCACCAACTTTTGATGATTGGAAAAACGTCGTTCAAAAAGATTTGAAAGGTTTACCGTTTGAAAAACTAATAACCAAAACTATTGAAGGAATTGAACTTCAACCAATTTATACTAGCGAAACACTTGAGAATAATAAGCATCTTGATTTATTTCCACATAGCGGAAGCACGCGTTCTGCGAATGATGCAGAATATTTTAATTCGCCTTGGCTTATTAACCAACGTTTGGAAATTGCTGACGCCGATGAGTACAATTTGGCTCTAAAAGATGCGTTAAATCGTGGACAAAATGCAATTTATTTGTCGCTTGATAAAGCTTCAAAACTGGGCTTTGACGCTGATTATGCAAAAACAGAAGATGTTGGCAAAGGCGGACTTTCAATCTCGGGTTTAAGCAGTTTTTCGCGTGCGTTAAATGGTATTCCAATTACAAAATATCCAATTTTTATCAGCACTGGATTTTCGTCCGTTCCATTTATTTCAATTCTTTCAGCTTATTGCAAGAAAAACAAAATTGATATTTCGCAAATTTCTGGTTCTGTTGAAGCCGATCCAATAGGATTTTGGGCTTCCGAAGGCGAACTTCCAGTTCCAGTTAATTCGGCTATTTCTGGATTAAAATCATCATTAATTTGGAAAAAGAAAAATGCTCCAAAATTAAAAACCATTAGCGTAAGCACACTTCCTTATATAAACAGTGGCGCAAATGCCGTTCAAGAATTATCGTTTGCAATAGCAACTGCGGCGGAATATATTAGAAAACTTATCGATTTAGGAATGGAAATTGACGAAGTAGCTCAAAGCATTAAAGTTACTTTTGGAATTGGTTCATCCTTTTTTACAGAAGTGGCAAAATTTAGAGCTGCAAAACTGCTTTGGAAAAATTTGATTTCCAACTTTGGTGGCAACGAAAAATCGCAAAATATTAATACTTTTGCCGTAACTTCGCAGTTTAACAAAACCGTTTTTGACCCACATGTAAATATACTTCGCACAACAACCGAAGCATTTTCGGCTATTGTTGGTGGAATAAATAGTTTACAAGTTGCTCCTTTTGATTCAACATTTTCAACTCCAGATAATTTTTCACGAAGAATTGCTCGAAATACTCAGATAATTCTTAACGAAGAAGCACATTTAGGAAGCACAATTGACGCTGCTGGCGGTTCATATTTTGTTGAAAATTTAACCGAAGAACTTGCTAAAAAAGCGTGGATTTTGTTCCAACAAATAGAAAATAATGGCGGAATGATAGAATCCCTCAAAAATAATTTTATTCAAAATGAGATTGAAAACGTTTATCAACAACGCAAAAATGCAATTGCAAAACGAAAATCTGTAATTGTTGGTACAAATATGTACGCAAATCCAACAGAAGAAATGCCTATTATAAAAAAAGTAAATCACAGTGAATTGCAAAAACAACGAGCCAAATTTCTTCAAAATTTTAGAGTTGCCGAAAACAAGCAAAAAAATGAAGAAATTTTAGCTGCTTTGGACAAACTTTCTAAAAAATGTGATGACCAAAGCATTGATATTGCAGCAACTGCCATTTTAAATGGTGCTACTCTTGGCGAAATCACTCGTTCTTGTCGAGTAAATGTAAACGATATTGAAAGAATAAAAATCAATCCAATAAACGCTCGTCGTGGCGCTGAACTTTTTGAGGAATTACGCCTTAAAGTTAAAAATATTGAAACCAAAACTGGCAAAAAACCTTCCGTTTTTCTCGCATCAGTAGGAACATTGAAAGAATACAAAGGAAGAGCGGATTTTTCTCGCAACTTTTTTGAAGTTGCTGGATTTGATGTTAAATATCCAACTGGATTTTCAAATTTTGACGATGCTATATCAAAAGCCGAAGAATCTCAAAGCAAAATTATTGTAATTTGTTCAACAGATGAGAAATATGCCGAAATTGTACCAGAATTGGCAGCTAAAATTAAAGCAAAGTTAAATAACATTACTCTCGTTCTTGCTGGCTATCCAAAAGACAAAATTGAAGAATATAAAAACTGCGGAGTTGACGAGTTTATTTATCTCGGCGATGATGCTTATTCAATTCTCTCAAATATTTTTGAAAATAATTTTTCGGAGGTGAAATGAATCACCCAAATTTTGCAAATATAGATTTGAAATTGGAAATAGATAAATCTTCCAAAAGTGATTGGGAAAAAAGTTTTGTTGAAAATTCTGACAAACAGATTTCCAACTTTGAATCAAACACAATGGAAAGAATTAAAATTAAGCCTCTTTATACTAAAAGTGATATAAAGGATTTTGAACATTTGGATTATATTTCTGGAATTCCACCTTTTTTGCGTGGACCTTATAGCTCAATGTATGTGACTCGTCCTTGGACAATACGCCAATATGCTGGATTTTCAACGGCGGAAGAAAGTAACGCATTTTACAGAAGAAATTTAGCTCAAGGTCAAATGGGACTTTCGGTTGCTTTTGATTTAGCTACTCATCGCGGTTACGATTCTGACCACGAGCGAGTTGTTGGTGATGTTGGAAAAGCCGGCGTAGCTATCGATTCTGTTGAGGATATGAAAATTCTATTCGATAAAATTCCACTTGATAAAATGTCCGTTTCGATGACGATGAATGGTGCAGTTCTTCCAATACTTGCATTTTTTATTGTAACTGCCGAAGAACAAGGTGTTCCTAACGAACTTCTTTCTGGAACAATTCAAAACGATATTTTAAAAGAATACATGGTGCGAAACACTTATATTTATCCACCACAAATGTCGATGAAAATTATTGCCGATATTTTCAAATTTACATCCGAAAAAATGCCAAAATATAACAGCATTTCTATTTCGGGCTATCACATGCAAGAGGCTGGCGCTACAGCCGATTTGGAAATGGCTTACACTCTTGCCGACGGATTGGAATACGTGCGAACTGGAATAGCCGCTGGGTTGGATATTGATACTTTTGCTCCACGATTATCATTTTTTTGGGCACAAGGAATGAACTTTTTTATGGAAGTTGCCAAAATGCGCGCTGCTCGTCTAATTTGGGCAAAATTGATAAAACAATTTAATCCTAAAAATCCAAAATCAATGTCGTTAAGAACGCATTCACAAACTTCTGGCTGGAGTTTAACCGAACAAGATCCGTACAACAATGTAATAAGAACTTGTATTGAAGGAATGGCTGCGGTAATGGGACACACTCAATCGTTGCATACAAATTCATTGGATGAAGCAATTGCACTTCCAACCGATTTTTCTGCCCGAATTGCGCGAAACACACAGCTATTTTTGCAAGATGAAACAGAAATTACAAAAGTTATCGATCCTTGGGCTGGCTCTTATTATGTTGAATCTTTAACAAATGAGCTTGTAAAAAAAGGTTGGGAACACATTCTTGAAGTTGAGTCCTATGGTGGAATGACAAAAGCAATTGAAGCTGGAATTCCAAAAATGAGAATTGAAGAAGCTGCTGCTCGAAAACAAGCAAGGATTGATTCTGGCGAAGAAACTATTGTTGGAGTTAATAAATATCGTTTGGAAAAAGAAGACCCAATTGATATTTTAGAAGTTGATAATACCGCTGTTAGATTATCGCAAATTGAACGACTTAACAACATAAAAGCTACAAGAAATAACGAAAAAGTAAAAATTGCTCTTGAAAATTTAACTAAATGTGCCGAAACTGGTGTTGGAAATCTTTTAGAATTTGCGGTTGAAGCGGCTCGTTTAAGAGCAACACTTGGCGAAATTTCTGATGCAATTGAAACAATTAGTGGTAGATACAAAGCCATTACTCGCACAATTTCTGGAGTTTATAGTAAAGAATATAATTCTGAGATGAACATGAGTGTTGAACAAGCAAAAATTCTTACTGACGAATTTGCAAAAGAAGAAGGAAGAAGACCTCGAATTTTAATTGCAAAACTCGGACAAGATGGTCACGACCGTGGAGCAAAAGTTGTTGCTACCGCCTACGCCGATCTTGGTTTTGATGTTGATATCGGTCCACTATTTCAAACTCCGAAAGAAGCTGCTATGCAAGCGGTTGAAAATGATGTTCATGTTGTAGGAATGAGTTCGCTTGCTGCAGGTCATAAAACTTTGCTTCCACAATTAGTTGCCGAGTTAAAAGCACTCGGTCGCGAAGATATTATTGTAATTATTGGTGGAGTTATTCCAGCACAGGATTATGATTTTCTATACGCAAATGGCGCTTCGGCAATATTTGGACCTGGAACAAAAATTCCAGAAACTACTATTAAATTAATGGAAATAATTAAAGAAAGATTTGGTGGATAAATAATCCACCTCAAAATTTGTATTAAACCCCACGAGGTTTCCATAACCACGTGGGGTTTTTATTTTTGCATCTACAAAGTCGTAGCAAGTCGTAGCAAGCTACGACTCTACAAATTTATTATATGAGATTCTGTACAAGAGAATCACGGAATGATGGAGTTAGAGACAAAAGAAACAATTTAACAATAGAACAATACCATATTTTCACTTACTTGTATTCTTTTTGTATATAATCTAAATCAGTGCAAATCAGTTAAATCCGTTCTATCTGCGTGCTATTTTTACAAATTTTTGTCAAATTTAAGCTCAAATCTATTCAATCTGCGTGCTATTCTTTTTAATTTCAAACATTCTTTCGCCAAATATCTTTTTCCATTTATAACTATATTTGAACTGCAAATTTTAACAAGTAATTTTATATAATATGAACTCAAAATACGAAGCAGTAATAGGACTTGAAGTACACGCACAACTTTCTACAGAATCAAAAATTTTTTGTGGTTGTTCCACAAAATTTGGGAGCGAACCGAATTCCAACGTTTGTCCAATTTGTCTTGGGCATCCAGGAGTTTTGCCAGTTTTGAATAAAAAAGTAGTGGAATATGCTACGCTTATGGGACTTGCAACCAACTGCACTATTAGAAATCATTCAACATTTGCACGAAAAAATTATTTTTACCCCGATTCACCAAAAGGCTGGCAAACAAGCCAATTTGATGAACCAATTTGTGAAAAAGGCTATTTGGAAGTTACAACTTCTGATGGAATTGAACATAAACTGAACATTACACGAATTCACATGGAAGAAGATGCTGGAAAATCAATACATGATAAAGGAAGTGAAACTTTGGTTGATTTGAACAGAACTGGAGTTCCATTAATCGAAATTGTTAGCGAACCAGATATGCGTTCGGCTGAAGAAGCATACCTTTATTTGATAAAATTGAAGCAGATATTAACTTATCTAAATATTTGTGACGGAAATATGGAAGAAGGCTCGCTTCGTTGCGATGCAAATGTTTCTATTAGGTTAAAAGGCGAGACAAAGTTAGGCACAAAAACCGAAGTTAAGAATATGAATTCCTTTAAAAATGTTGAAAAAGCAATTAATGTTGAAATTGCTCGTCAAACTGAAATTATTGAAGACGGTGGACGTATTATTCAGCAAACTTTACTTTGGGATGCTGATTTAGAAGATGTTTTTCCAATGCGGAGCAAAGAAGAATCACACGATTATCGCTACTTTCCAGAACCAGATTTAATGCCTGTTGTTGTTAGCGACGAATGGAAAAATAAAATTGCTAAAAATTTGCCCGAACTTCCAGAAATGCGGAAAAAACGCTTTATTTCTGATTTCAAACTTCCAGAATATGATGCCGAAATACTTACAAGCACTCGCCAATTAGCTGATTATTACGAAAAAGTAATTTCAGTTACAAATGATTATAAATCCGCCAGCAATTGGGTTATGGGCGATGTGTTAAAAATTATGAAGGAAACAAAAATTGAAATTACCGACTTCCCTATTTCAGCAAATAATATTGGAAATTTGATTGAATTAATTAATAACGGCACAATTAGTGGAAAAATTGCAAAAGATATTTTTCCAGAAATGTTAAAAACTAACGAAGACCCAGCAAAAATTGTAAAAGACAAAAATCTTGTTCAAATTTCGGACTATTCTGCTCTTGAAAAAATAATTGATGAAATAATTGCAAATAACAAAGCGCAAGTTCAACAATATTTGGACGGAAAAGAATCTGTACTTGGCTTTTTTGTTGGTCAAGTTATGAAAATTTCACAAGGCAAAGCAAATCCAAAAGTAGTTAACGAATTACTTAAAAGTAAATTGGATTTAAGCAAATAACATCAAAACTTTCGTTGCAAGAAAGTTTCAATAATTGTAGTTTTAGTTTCTTTTTTAATAAAAATGTTAAGAATTCACTTTTTTATAATCTGAATCTTTTCAAAAAATCTTACATCAAACGAATGAACGAAAACGAAATAATTGCAAAAGCTCAAAAAGGTGACAGAGCCGCTCTTTCAAAGTTGGTAAAAATGTACGAACAAACAGTTTACAACTTTGCTTACAAAATCTGTCGCGATAAAGAAAAAGCTGAACACACTATGCAAGAAACATTTATGAGCATGGTAAAATCGATAGATCAGTTCAGCGGAAAATCGAAATTATCAACTTGGCTTTATACCGTTGTTTCAAATCATTGTTTAATGATGGCAAGAAGTAATAAAAAGCACGCTTATACTTCATTAGACGATGATGATGCTCTGATTGACCCAAAAAGCATTACTGATTGGGAAATTGCACCAGATAAACTAACAGAAAATAGTGAACTTGGTGGAATTCTTGACGAAGCAATAAAAAAACTGGCTCCTGATTATAGAGTGGTTTTCATGTTGCGTGATATTCAAGGATTTTCTACTGAAGAAACTGGAGAAGCAATTGGACTTTCAGTTCCGGCTGTTAAATCAAGGTTACATAGAGCAAGAGCTTTTTTAAGAAATGAATTAAACAATACTTTTGGTTATGAAAAAAGATCATAAAATTACATGTAAAGACGTTATGAATCACATTTGTGATACGCTTGGCGAAGATCTTGATTCACCAACTTGCACAACTTTAAAATCTCATCTTGATAATTGCGAAAGTTGCCAAAAATATTATAAATCAATTTCGCAAACTATTTTAGTTTACAAAAAATATGAGTGGAAAATTTCGTCCGATTCGCACACCAAATTGCTCGATTTTCTCGGTCTTGATGATTGCGAATAACAATCGCCTAATTTCAAAAACTCTCTTTTAATCTAATTCTACCGTTTAATTTACTCTTTTTATCTTTAATATCATTTACAAATAATATCCCTTAAATTTTTGTTTTCAACTACACTTGTTCTAAACATTTTCTTGCCTTTTGCACATATGTTCATTACTTTTGAGAAGTAATTTTTAGGATATATTTATGTCGCGACCACAAAAAGAAAGAATTGTTCATCAACCTCCGTTGTTTACTGATTTTAAACCAATTGGTGTGAAAATGAACTTACTTAAACAAGTTTCTCTATCCTTAGATGAATATGAAGCCTTTAGATTAGCTGATTATATGGGACTTTCGCACGATGAAGCGGCAAACGAAATGGAAATTTCTCGTTCAACTTTTACTCGACTAATTGAAAAAGCAAGAAGCAACATTGCCCAATTAATTGTTAATGGAAGTGCTTTAAACATTGATGGCGGAAATATTCACTTCAGAAAAAATATAATTAGATGTAATAGTTGTGGTCATATGTTTAATATAAACATTGATAAATCAATTTCTAATTGTCCTGAATGTAATTCCACAAATCTCCTAAATATTGCTGGTGGATTTGGACATGGGAAATGCTGTTCAACATAATTGGAGTTAAATAATGAATAATTTAGGTTCTGGAAAAGGACTTGGCAGAGGTGGCGGTCAAGGTAGAAATAATGGTGGTGGTTTTGGTTCAGGTGGTTTTTGCGTTTGTGCTAAATGTGGCGAAAAAGTGCCACATCAACGTGGAGTTAAATGCACGGAGCTAAAATGTCCATCTTGTAATCACACAATGGTTAGAGAAGAACTACTTAAAAAATAGAAATATTTCAAATTATAATTATCCCATAATTTGGGAAACAAATGGAGAATAAAATGGAAAAAGTACTTTATGCAATTCCAGCAATTGGCGGAAAACTTTCGCCACATTTTGGTCACAGTGAAAATTTTGTTATAGTTGAAACCGAAAACAATGTAATTACAAAAGAATATTCATTAGATCCACCAGAACATGTGCCTGGTGCATATCCAAGTTTTTTGGCTGGTAAAGGTGTAAACTTTGTTATAGCTGGTGGAATGGGTCAAAGAGCCGTTGATATTTTTACTCAAAACGGAATTACTGTAATTATGGGTGCCGACTCAATTGAACCTAAAATTCTTGTTAAAGCTCATTTGGATAATTTATTAGAAACTGGAGATAACAGTTGCGATGGTGAACATCATGGACACGATGGCGACCATGAACATCACCATTAATTAGCTCAATAAAGACAAATAGACACAAGATTTGAGATTATAACTACTCAAGTGCTTTTGCCTTTTTTGTGAGTTATAAATAAAAATTAACTGATTATTAAAAACCAGATTGAGAAAAAGAGTATATATCTTGCGTCTCAAATCTATAAATCTTATATCTAATTATATGAAAATTGCTATTGCAAGTGGAAAAGGTGGAACTGGAAAAACTACTCTTTCCACAAATTTGGCTTCATATTTATCACAAAATATGGAAGTGGTTTTAACTGATTTGGATGTTGAAGAGCCAAATTCGGGACTTTTTTTAAGTGGCGAAATTGTTAACAAAGAAGACAAGTTTAAAATGATTCCCGAATGGATTGAAGATAAATGTGATGCTTGTGGAATTTGTCAAAATGCTTGTAAATTTAACGCAGTTCTTCAATTTGGCAATTTTATTTCTGTGCTTCCCGAACTTTGCCATAGTTGTTACGCGTGTTCCGAACTTTGTCCAACAGATGCCCTTCCAATGATTCCTAAAAAAATGGGCGAATTAACTCACAAAAAAATGGGAAATCTGTCATTGGTTGAAAGTAGATTAACAATTGGTGAAGAACAAGCAGTTCCACTTATTAAACAGACAAATTTATATGTTAAAAAACATCTATTTTCAGCCAAAATTCACATTTTTGATTCACCACCTGGAACCTCGTGTCCAGTTATTGAAGCCACAAAACACGTAAATTTTGTTATTTTAATAACAGAACCAACTCCTTTTGGACTTCACGATTTGAAACTTGCTGTTGATACTATGCGAGAAATGAAAAAGGATTTTGGAGTTGTGATAAATCGATATGGAATTGGGAATGATGATGTAATTAATTATTGCATTAATAACGGAATTGAAATAATTGCCAAATTTCCTAATGATAGACGTGTTGCCGAGCTTTATTCCAAAGGAGAGTTGCTTTATTTACAAATTCCAGAATTTGCTCACGAATTAGAGAAAGTTAAAAATTACATTTATGATTTAATTGAAGAATTTGAATAAAATATGAAAGAAATTGTTATTATTTCAGGAAAAGGTGGAACTGGAAAAACGTCGATTACAGCTTCATTTGCTTATCTTGCTGGAAATGATGTTTTAGTAGCCGATTGCGATGTAGATGCAGCCGATTTGCATCTTTTACTGAAACCAGATTTTGGAAAAGAAGAAGATTTTTACAGCGGTTTAATTGCAAAAATTGACCCAAAATATTGCACAAATTGCGGAAGATGTGCAAATATTTGTCGTTTTGATGCTATTCCTTTCAAAAATAATCATTTTGTTGTTGATACAATTGATTGCGAAGGATGTGCATATTGTGCAAAAGTTTGTCCTACTTCGGCAATTGACTTGCTTCCTGCATATTCTGGCAAGTGGTTTTCTTCCACAACTCGTTTAAATACTCCAATGATTCACGCGCGTTTAGGAATTGGTTCGGATAATTCGGGAAAATTGGTTACTAAAGTAAAAAACGAAGCTAAAACTTTGGCTCAATCCGAGAACAAAAATTATATTTTAATCGATGGTTCACCAGGAATTGGCTGCCCAGTCGTTTCTTCCCTTTCTGGTGCAAATTTTGTTGTTTTGGTTACGGAACCATCAATTTCTGGAATTCATGACTTAAAACGCGTTTACGATTTAGTAAAATCATTCAAAATAAAAGCTGGATGCATTATAAATAAATTTGATATTAACGAAAAAGGAACGTTTGAAATTTTGCAATTCCTAAAAACTGAAAATATTGAGCATATTGCATCAATACCTTACAATGAAAATTTTATAAAAGCTATGACAAACGCTCAGACTATTGTTGAATACGACAAAGGTGAGTTAAATGAAATACTTACCCAAAGCTGGGAAAAAATTAAAAGAATAATTGCTTAATTGTTGAATTGTTGAATTGGTTTTAACAATTTAACAATGTAGCAATAAAACAATTTAAGAGAGTAAAATTTGTTTAAACTGTTTAAAAAAAAGGAACCTTATGAAAATTGCATTTACAAGCAAAGGAAAAGATTTAGATTCAATAGTTGACGCTCGTTTTGGAAGATGTGAATACATCTTAATTTATGATGATTTAAGCGAAACAATTGAAATTATTGAAAATAACGACTCGGCAGCTGAAGCACATGGAGCTGGACCCAAAACTGCTCAAAAATTATATAATTCCAATATTGACGTTTTAATTACTGGAAATGGTCCTGGTGGAAATGCTGCAAAAGTGCTTGAACGTTCCAAAATGGAAATATTTATTGGCGCTGCTGATAAACCAATTAAAGAAGCTTTGGCTTTATATAAAGAAAATAAATTAGAGAAAGTATAAAATTTTCTGATTTGACTTAAATATTTTATTGGTTACTAGTAATTCCTGATTTCTTTAAAAAAATTGCTTGAAACTCTAAATTAAAAATAGTTTTTTTCGATAGTAAAGCACCAAATAAAGGAGTTATTATGTGGATAGAAGTTTGTGATAAATTAATTAATTTTGATCATATTACAAAAGTTGAAAAAAAAATGGATGAATTAAAAATTCATTTTTATACTGATCACGACAAGATTACTGTTGAATTTTCTGATGAATTAGAAATGGAACAAGTTTATTTTAATTTGTTGGAAAGAATTCAATCAAAACCAATTGATGGTTTCAGAAAAGAATAATTACAACAAAAGCCACTAAAACTGGGCTAATTGAACTTATAAAAAAATCCCATTCAAAATATTGAATGGGATTTTTTTTAACATTTTAGCTCAGCAGCAACTTTTGAATAAACTGCGTTTGTCAACGACTCGTATGAATGTCCGTCAGGATTTATCGGCTCTAAAAATTTAACACACACTTTTTTAAATGGACGAGGTATAAAACTCCCTTTTGGTAGTGCGTTATAAGCACCCCCAATTGCAACTGGAACAATTGGAACATTCAATTCGCTACTTAAAATTGCAAAAGTCTTTTTGTAGTCACCCAATTCACCGTTTACCGAACGAGTTCCTTCGGGAAATATTATCATATTTTTGCCACTTTTGAGAACAGCAGCCATTTTTTGGAGCGATTTTTTCAAATCGTTGTTTATATCAACAACTATAACATTATTTTTGTTTGCTAAAAAGTTTAGGAATCTATTTCTAATATGCTTCTTTTTAGCATAAAAATATGTTTGTTTCATTATTTTATTTTTGATGAACATTGTTACAAAAAGTCCATCAAAAAAGCTTTGGTGATTTGGGGCAATTATAAATGGTCCTTTGGGAAGTTTTTCAACACCTTCAGCTTTAATTTTGAAATAAAGCATAAATACTAAACGTGACCAATTTTTGAACAAATTTACAGTAATCCAACTTTTTGGAAGATTTAAATTAACAGTTTCCTTAAAAATTGCTTTCCAATCGATAGTTTCGATGTTTACTTTTGTCTTATTTTCTTTTATAAAATTAGATATTTGTTCAATTGTGCCATATTTTACCAAATGCTCTTCATTTAGCTCAATTCCAAAAGTTGAACTCAAAAAAGAAAGAAACGTTATTTTATCAAGCGAATCTAGTGCTAAATCTAACTCCAAATGGTCAGATGGAAAAACATCTTTTCCCTTTTCCCTAACTAGAAAATCTTTGATAATTTTATATTCTTCAAATTCCAAATCGGCTTCTTTTTTCTCTTTTTTAATTGCATTTCCTTTTCCAATTTCTGGAAGCAAAAATCGCTTCAATTTACTTAATCGTGTGCGTGGAAGTGGTTCATCTATAATAGTAAAATTTGAAATTCTGCGATAAGAAGGAGATTTTTCATTGTATTTTGCAACAACTTCCCATCTGTAAAATTCATATATCTCTGAAATTTGGGCAGCTTTAACTTTGGTTGAATTTGGATAAACAATAGCAAAAAGTTGGTCATTTTCCATATAAACACCAACTTCTTCGGTTATTTCGTTCACTTCAAGAAATTTTAGTTCCACTTCTTCTGGAGTAATATTTTTACCATTTGAAAGGACTATTAATTCCTTTTTTCTACCAGTTACAAAAAGAAATCCTTCATCATCCAAATGTCCTAAGTCGCCAGTATGCAACCAACCATCAACAATTGCTTCGTTTGTCTCAACTTCCTTGTTGTAATAACCTTTCATTAAATTTGGTCCGCGAGCAAGAATCTCGCCATCCTCAAATTTTACTTCCATTCCTGGAAATACTTCGCCAGGCGAACCGATTTTAACTCGTCCTGGTCTTGTAAAAGTAATCATAGGCGAAGTTTCAGTCATTCCATAACCTTCAAGCACTTCAAAACCGAGTGTTTGGAAATCGCGTGCAACATTTTCATCCAATTTTGCACCTCCACTAACAAAAGTTTCTATTTCGCCACCAAATTTTTCGTGTACTTTTTTAAATATTTTTCTAGAAAAACTTCGCGATTTTTTCTTTTCGGCAATTTTAAATAACAACGAAGCAATTTTGTTTGAATCTATTTTCTCTCTAATTCCCTTTCGGATTAATGCAAAAAATCTTGGTACTGAAACAATTATATTTATTTTGTGGTTTTGTAAAGTTGCTATTACATCTTCTGAAAGCAAAGATGGAGAAAAAACAATTGTTCCTCCAACATAAAGTGGCATTAAAACTGTTCCACCAAGTGGTAAAATGTGATGCAAAGGAAGCAAAACTAAAGTACGTGAACGTTCTTTAAATATTTCAACATATTTTGTTGTTCCATAAATATTTGACTCAATATTACCAAAAGTTAGCATAACGCCTTTTGGTTTTCCAGTTGTTCCAGAAGTATAAATTATTGAGAAAACATCATCATCACTATATGGAGCTAACACCCGAGTTTCACAATTTATTTCGGCTAAATTTATGTTATCGACATTAATTTTTATTATTGTGTGATTTACTTGCAAAATAGTTTCGTTAACACGCGTTTCTGTTTCGTTGGAATAAAAAATTACTTCGGGCTGGCAATCGTTCAAAATATATGCTACATCATCTGGTGGCAACATAAAATCAATGGGAACAAGAATTGATTGAGTCATCATTCCAGAATAAAATGCGTAAACCCATTCTGGACGGTTTTCCAAATATATTGCAATTTTTTGGGTTTTTGCTTCATCAAACAAAGTTGAGTATTGCGAAATTGTTTTTAAAAGCAAATTATAACTAATTACTTCATTTTTATAAATAATGGCTGTTTTATCCGATGACTGCAAAAACATAAATCCTCGCAAAATTTCAAATTGTGAAAAATTTTTTTAGTAAGTTACTTACTAAAATACATTAATATTTTTATAATTATAAAATTAAAATACTATGAAAAAAACATTACTTATTTATTTTTTCGCTTTCAATTTAATCATTTTTTCACAAAATCAATTTGATACTTTATCAATAAAACAAATTGCAAAAGGCGTTTTTCACTATTCTGTAATTGAGCCAAATGTCCCTTGGACTTTAGATATTCTAAAAATTGATTTAAAAGAAGAAATTGTAAAAATTGAAGCTGGAATTAGTAAAGACAAAATTACTGGATTTGAAAAAACTTCTGCAATGTCAGCGCGTTATAATTCCGAAGGGCATCATATTGTTGGTGCAATTAATGGTGGATTTTTTGACGGAAACGGTCAAGATGTTGGAATGCAAATTAGAGAAGGTGAAATAATTACGCAAAATAACAATTGGTCTGCAATTGGTTTTTCTTCCGAAAAAGAGCCTTTTATTGAGCGACTTTCATTAAGTTCAAAACTCATTTTAAGTGATAAAACTTCTAAAAATATTAATGGAATAAACAAAACTCGCGAAACTGACTTTCTTATTCTTTTTAATTCTTATTTTGGAACTACAACTGGCACAAACCAATATGGAAGTGAAATTTTAATTGAACCAATTTCAAAAATTCAAGTAAACGACACAATTAAATATATTGTTGTCGATAAAAAAATTGGACAGGGTTCAATGGCTTTGTCAAAAGGAAAAGTTGTGCTTTCTGGACATGGAACTTCAAAAGCATTTATTGATACGCTAATTGCAATTGGCGACACTATTTCTGTAATTCAAAAAATTTCACCCGCTCCAGAAAATATAGTTACTCTTTTGAACGGATATCCAGAAATTGTTAGCAATGGCGAAAATTGTGCACTTGCTTGCTACACCGAAGAAGGTGGTTCAAACACATTTGCAACTGATAGGCATCCAAGAACTGCCGCTGGATTTAGTGAAGACAAACGATTTTTATATCTTGTAACAGTTGATGGAAGACAAGAATCTAGCCGTGGAATGTCGTTACCAGAACTTGCTGATTTTTTAGTCAATTTTGGAGTGTACCGTGCTGTTAATATGGATGGCGGTGGTTCCACAACTATGGTTGTGCGAAATAGCATCGTAAATTCCCCTTCCGATGCTGGTGGTGAACGCAGTGTTTCAAATAGTTTGATGGTTGTTTCGTTGGATAATAAAGCTGGCTTATCGAAAATTAATTTGAACACAAAATATGCAAAAGTGTTTTCCGCAGAAAATTATCAATTTAGTGCAAAAGGTTCCGACGAATTTTATAATCCTATTACTATTACAACTGCAAACGTAAATTATTCATTAAGTCATAATTTTGGCTCAATATCAACAAGTGGATTATTCACAGCCGGCGAAAAAGCGGATACTGGTTATGTAATTGCAGAATACGAAGGTTTGCTTGATTCATCGCTTGTAATTGTAAATTCGATTGTAAAATTGCAGATTTCACCCGAAAATTTATTTGCCGATACGACAAATAGTATTCAGTTTAAAGCTAAAGCTTATGATGTTTTTGGATTTGACCAAAATTTATCAACAAATGATTTTATTTGGATTTCCACAAATACAGATGTTGGAACAATTGACTCGCTTGGAAAATTCACTGGAATTTCGGAGGGAATTACAAAAATTGTCGTTAATTGGAATTCCATTAGCGACACAGCTATTGTTACAATTTCAATTAAAAATGGAAGTTCTTTATTAAGTAGCTTTGATAACTTAGATAATTGGACTTTCAGTGGCGAAAATATAGACACTTCCAAAAGCAATATTGAAATTGTTAACTCGCATTTTACCGAAGGAAATTCCTCAATTAAGCTAAATTATAATTTTGTTTATCAATCGGGAGTGCAAAATTGGGCTTATTTAAATACCAATATTCCAATTGAAGGAATTCCTCTTAATTTTGGATTAGATGCAAATGGAAATGATTTTAAGCATTCAATTGCATTTATTGTAACTAATTATAGCGGTGAGGAGTTTGCAATTCTTGCTGATAAATCACTAGATGTTGACGAAAACTTTGACTCTTTGAAGGCAAATTTTACAAATCCAATACCATTAGTTGCTTCAAATGTTTTCCATTTTCCAATCACATTAACAAAAATAGCTGTTATTTTAGCATCAGGGCGAATTGTAAACACAAATTACTCTGGTTCAATATTTTTTGATAATCTAACAGCAATTTACTCCGAGCCGATTGTTTCTGTTAACGAAAGCAATAATTTAGTGGCAGAATATAGACTTGAGCAGAATTATCCAAATCCATTTAATCCAACAACAACAATTCAATATGCAATTCCTCAAAACGGGAATGATAATTCGGCACAACTAATTACATTAAAAATATATAATATTCTTGGACAGGAAATAGCAACTCTCGTAAATAAAGAACAAACTGCTGGAAATTACTCTATTCAATTTAACGCCAGAAATTTAGCGTCTGGAGTATATTATTACACTTTAAAAGCTGGCAATTTCACGCAAAGTAAAAAAATGCTACTTCTTCGATAAGATAGTTTTCTACAACATATTTAATCCAATTAGAAAAGAAATAAATATATTTTTATGCTATTTTAGTTATCAAAATATATTTTTGTGAGGAATTTTTGACTAAAGTTAAAATGCAAAAACAGACAAATGTTGTAAAAGAGAAAAAAAAGTATCCATTTTATTTCAATTTTTTGCTTCTTTTAATTCCAATATTTTTAATCGTTTTTTTAGAAATTGGACTTTCATTTTTCAATTATGGCGAACCATATAATCAATGGGTTAACATCGATTCGCAAAAAATGATGTGCAATCCCGAAATTGCTAAACGATATTTTTACACTACTGACGCTACTCCTTACCCATCTCAAGATTTATTTGACATACAGAAAAATGAAAATAGCATTCGCGTTTTTATTCTTGGTGGAAGTAGTGCTGCTGGATATCCTTTTACACCAAATGGCTCATTTGCAAGATATGTAAAAATGCGTTTGGAATTACTTTATCCAGAAAAAACTATCGAAGTTATAAATTGTGCAATGGCGGCAATTAGTAGCTATTCAATTCTTGATATGTTGCCTGGTATTTTGGAGCAAAAGCCCGATTTTATACTCTTTTACGCTGGACATAATGAATATTATGGAGCTCTCGGAGCTGGTTCGTTGGAAACTCTTGGTAGTTCACGCTGGTTAGTAAATACAATGCTTTCAGCCAACAAATACAAAACTGTTCAATTATTACGTAATTTTATAAAAAGTGTTATGTCCTTGTTCCCAAAATCGGAAGTAAAAGGAGGCACTTTAATGTCGCGAATGGCAAGTGACCAAATGATTGAATTTGATTCCAACGTTTATAATATAGGAATAAATCAATTTGAGGGAAATTTAGACGAAATGTTGCAAATGGCAAAAGATGCTGGAGTAAAAGTTATTTTATCCGATTTGGTGAGCAATTTGAAAGATCAACCGCCTTTTGTTTCTAATAATAAAAATGATGAAAGTTCTGCAAAATATAATTTTGAACTTGGCAAAAAATTGCTGGCAAAAGGCGATGACACAAATGCCCATAAATACTTTGAAAAGGCAAAAAATTTAGATGCACTTCGCTTTCGTGCACCTTCAAAAATAAATGAAATAATTAAACAACTTGCCCAAAAGCACAATTATCCAGTAGTTTTAGCTGAAGAAAAGTTCAATAAAATTAGTCCAAATGGTATTGTTGGTAATAATTTAATGACTGACCACCTTCATCCAACAATTACTGGTTATCAAGAAATTGGCAAATTGTTTATTGAAAAAATGTTAGAAGATAATTTATTACCAAATTCAAAAAATGGATTTGAAAACAATGAATTGCACGATAAATATGTGCGTGACCATTATAATTTTACTCATCTCGATTCAACAATTGGACAATATCGCCTAAATATTCTCAAATCCGATTGGCCTTTTGTGGAAACTCCATTACCATTAAATCAGGTAATTGAAAGGTTTAATGTTCAAAATTTTTCCGATTCATTAGCTCTTTTTGTGATTGATAACAAATTTTCATGGGAGCAAGCACATCGGAAAATGGCAACTTGGTTTTTCAAAAGAGGATTTTTTGACGAATATTTATCAGAAATGGATGCTGTTATTTTCCAGTACCCTTTTGTTTATGATTACTACGAAATGGTTAGTAATAATTTAATAAGCATCAAATTATTTGATAAAGCACTTCCATATTTATATAAATATGCCAAGCTAAAAGAAACTGCCTTTGCTCATAAATGGATTGGAATTATTGAATTATCCAAACTAAAAACGGATAGTGCAATTTCCCATTTAACAAAATCTATTAATCTAAATTCGCAAGATGCTCAAGTCTATTTTAATTTGGCAGGAGCATTTGCACAAAAACAAGACTACAAATCTGCTCTTAACGCCGTAAATAGCTGTTTATTGGTTAATCCAAATTTTAATGGAGCTAAAAATTTCCAAAACCAACTGCTACAAATTATAAATAATTAAAATATTGCGTAGATAAATGGTGCTAATGCAGAACCTTGTGTTAGCACGATTAAACTTCCTAATAATACTAAGAAAATTACAATTGGAAGTAACCACCATTTTTTTCGTTCTTTCAGAAAATCCCACAACTCAGATATAATTGATATTTTGCTCATAGTTAAAATTGTTTTTCGGTTGATGATTTGTCGTAATTTTCGTTTCTTAAGTTCCAATACGACTTTTTATCTTTTTCTATTTTCAAATTTAGGAAATCTTTTTGAAATATTTTTGACACAAAACTGATTGGAGCAATTACCAAATAGAATAATATTGATAAAATTACTCGAGTCATTACAAATCCCATCAAAACGGCAAAAGTCATCCATATTTTTTGAAGTGGCAGAAATATTATCGGAAATACTTGTGCTATTATTTGAAAACCTATTCCAGCTCCAAAAAAATACGATGCAAGCGGCTTTTCATAAATAAATAGCAAAATACTCACTATTAACAGAACTGCTCCAATGGTAATTCCAAATTTTTTAAGTTCGCTTTTATCGCTTTTTATACTTTTTATTTCTTCTATTATCATAATTTTTAATTTCCAATTTAAGTTTGTGTCACAAATTACACAAAGATTTTTTAACTCCGCTAATCAAGTTCAAATTCTTTTTTCCAATCAATATCCTTTTCAAGTTTATTCATTTGAGATTTATCAAGAATAAAATTACCTAAAACGAGATAATCCATGTCCGTACGCATAAAGCAAGTAAAGGCTTCTTCGGGTTTGTTAACAATTGGTTCACCACGAACGTTAAACGAAGTATTTACAATTACAGCGGAGCCATAAAGCTCGTCAAATTTAGAAATAACCGCGTGATAAAGCGGATTTGTTTCTTTATTTACTGTTTGAATGCGTGCCGAATAATCAATATGAGTAATTGCTGGAATATCCGAACGTTTAATATTTAGCTTTTCAATCCCAAATAATTTTTGTTCAGCATCTGTCATTTGTTTCTGGCGTTCCTTTTTTACATCTGCAACAAGAAGCATATACGGACTTTCGACATCCATTTCAAAATAATCAGAAACTTTTTCCTCCAAAACTGAAGGAGCAAATGGGCGGAAACTTTCGCGGAACTTTATTTTTAAGTTCATTATCGATTGCATTTTTTGTGAACGAGCATCACCAATAATTGAACGATTGCCAAGTGCACGTGGTCCAAACTCAGAACGACCATTAAACCAGCCAATCACTTTTTCTTCATTTAGCAAATTAGCAACTTCGGTAACAATTTCTTCATCCAAAAGTTGCTTGTATTTTATTGAATTTGCATCTAAAAAGTTTTTAATCGTTGCAGTAGTAAAAGAAGGTCCTAAATATGAGCCATTTTGTGAATCTTTCTTTCCATCTGTACTTCTTACATTTCCAAGATATTGATACCAAGTAAACAATGCTGCACCAAGTGCACCACCAGCATCACCCGCCGCTGGTTGAATCCAAATATTATCAAATATTTTTTCTTTTAGAATTTTGCCATTTCCTACACAATTAAGAGCAACACCACCAGCGAGACAAAGATTATTTTTACCTGTAACCTTTCGCACATGCTTTGCCGTTCGTAACATTACTTCTTCTGTAACATCTTGAATTGAACGTGCCAAATCCATTTCACGTTGAGTTAATTCAGATTCTGGTTTACGAGCTGCACCACCAAATAGTTTGTCAAATTTTGAATTAGTCATTGTTAAACCAGCAGCAAAATTGAAATACTTCATATTTAGCTTAAAAGAGCCATCGTCTTTTAGGTCAATTAGTTTATCAAAAATCAAATTAACATATTTTGGCTCACCGTATGGAGCAAGTCCCATTACTTTGTATTCACCGGAATTGACTTTAAATCCAGTATAATAGGTAAAAGCTGAGTAAAGCAAACCTATTGAATGAGGAAACTTAATATCGGCTAAAATATTTATATTATTTCCTTCTCCAACTCCATAACTTGTTGTAGTCCATTCACCAACTCCATCAAGCGTAATAAAGGCCGCATCATCAAAAGGTGATGGATAAAAAGCCGAAGCTGCATGAGATTGATGATGTTCTGGAAAGAGAATTTTACCAGAATAACCTAATTCGTTGCCAATTAATTCTTTTAGCCAAAGTTTTTCTTTAATCCAAAGTGGCATTGCTTTTATAAATGATTTAATTCCCTTTGGGGCAAAAGTTAGATAAGTTTCAAGTATTCGTTCAAATTTTAGAAAAGGTTTATCATAAAAAGCTACATAATCAATATCGTTAATAGATATTTTAGCTTCTTCCAAACAATATTTAACAGCATTTATAGGAAAGCGATGGTCGTGTTTTTTTCGAGTAAATCGTTCTGCTTGAGCTGCAGCAATAATTTTTCCATCAACAACCAAAGCCGCTGCACTATCGTGATAAAATGCCGAAATTCCGAGTATGTTCATAGATTAACTTTCAAATTGATAAATATTAGTATAATTAAAGTGCAAAGTTACTTAAAACGAATTAAAATAAAAAAGCCGGTTGACGAAACACCGGCTTTAACAACAAAGTAAAATGAAAGTACCAATTAATTCATTTTATCTTAGAACATTAATCTCTTCCATACTCTGGAGCACCAAGTCGTTCCATATCAATTCTTAAAATATTTTGACCTGATGTTGGAGCAATTGTTTTATCAAGCGGATATCTGTTACGAATAACATACATTTCTGTTCCTGTTCCCCAAGCTAAATTAGCGATATATGAAGTAATTAATCCTGGATACCAAACGCCAAATGAACCGTCCGTATTAACAAACATAATTTGGTCAATGGGTTCAGAAGTTAAACTTAATGGAGTGGTTGAGATATACATTTGTCCATCAGCGGCAAAAGTTAGTGAATTTGCAGTAAGTCCAATTCCCACATTAGCGGAGAATGGGAAATAGACTTCTTCGGCACCTAAACTATCAGCTGAAACTATTGGGAAACGCACTACATTTTGCGAGCCAGATGCTCCAGAAATTGCATAAAGATAACCATTGAAAATGCGTACTGCAGATATATCGTTTGCATAAGTAAATAATTTAAATGTTTTATCAGGTTTTGATCGGACAATAAATCCACCTTTTCCAGCAGACCAAATATTTTTATCAGCATCAAAATCGAATGCAGAAAGTTTTATATTATTATTGTTTGTGTTAACAAAAACGGCAGGTTTTACACCAGCTTCAATCTTAAAAATAGCTTTATTTCCGTAAACACCTATTAAATAACCATCGGAATGATATTTTAAGTCGTTAAAAAATGTTTCGCCACCTTTAGGAGCAAATTCTGACAAAACTCCATCAGCAGATATTTTATAAATACCCTTTCCTATTGTAGCATCAATATATGAGAAATAGACATTTCCAGCCAAATCGACAGTTACAGCATAAGGTTCTTGATTTGCTAAAAAGGCATATTGTTCGTTTACAGCCGCACCAAGTTTATAATAATGGGAATTACTGAAGTTTTCCACTCCAACTTTTCCAACAAAAATGCGAAGTGAATCACCCAAAATTATTGGTGCTTTTACTACTAATTGCGTGGTTGTTCCAGATAATATTTCTGCTTTTTTTGAACTAAAATAGACGGAATTTTCTTCAAGAACCGAGCTAAAATTTTTGCCTGTAATAGTTATTGTTGTAACTCCAGAATATCCACTAGCTGGACTAACGCTTGTAATTTCGGCAGGAACACCTTTATCGCCAACGCTATCGTATAAACTTGGTGTCAAATCTGGGCTGCAACCAACAGCAAATATTGAGATTGCGATAAATACAAATACAATTTTAGACAAGCTCATTTTATTATTTTTCTTTTTCATTTGATTAATCCTATGTTTTTCCTCCGCCAAATAACGGTCGGAATTTTAAATAGAAATTTATTTTATTATTAATTTTACTAAAACCATTTACAATGACATTTTTACAGCAATTTTGTGAACATCACTAAAATATTCTGCTGGGAAATAAGAGTAATCGAAGCCAAATTTTGTTCCGGCTTCTTCAACTACAAATCCTAAACCAGCACTTAATTTTGCAATATCTGAATTTGTAATATAACCACCTCTTATTGAGAAAGTATTATATAGTGTGTATTCACCACCAATTCGTAATAATTCGATATTATCTCTTGGATGCTCTGCATCAATTGCTAATAAAAATGAGTGTTTTTTATCTGAAACATCCCAAATATCAAGCATATTCATAGATAGACCGAGAGAAAAAGTTAAAGGCAATTGGAAATTTTCTTCAAAATACTTTATCTCTTGAGAGAAATTTCTTACGGACATACCAAGATTCAAACTTTTGAAACCAGTTTTATACAAAACTCCAAAATCGAAAGAGAAAACATCCAAATCTATTTTTTTTGTTTCATAATCATCATAAGTTCCACCAACAACTAGACCATCGCCAAAATTCTGATAAATATATCTAATATCACCACCAACTGAAAACTTATCAGATAATGCACGTGCATAACTAACACCAGCAGCAATTGCCGACGGTTTATAAATACCAATATCAAGCGAACCACCATCCGGCCCAATTATTGTGTGATCTAAAGCGCCGTAATCAACATTTTCAAATGTTAAACCAAACACACCATATAATCCATTTGCAGGGGCGTATGTTAACGCTGCGTGAATATAATTTATATCTGCAATCCAACGAGTGTTTGTAAGGCTTAAATCAAACTCAGAAGTTTGACGAGCAACACTTGATGGATTATAATATTGTGATGCTGAATTACCTTCAACAGAAGCTACGGCACCACCCATTGCTGCACTTCTGGCATCTCCATCAAGACTTAAAAATTTCATTCCACTCTGAGCTAATTTAACTTGTGAAAAATTATTTTGCACAGTAAATAGTAGAAATATAATAGAGAATATAATTTTAATTTTGTTATTCATTTAAGTACCTATTATAATTTTTATCGAATTATCGAAAATTTAACAATTTCGGTGTCACCTGTAATATCATCAGTAACTAAGGCAATATATATTCCACTAACTACTAACTGATTGGAAGATGTTCTCAAATCCCAATCATCGGAACCACTACCATCGGTGTGTTTTATAGTTCTAATTAACTCACCAATTTCAGTAAAAATACGAATTGTGCACATTCCAGAAATGTTATCGAAAGCTACTTTATTGCGTTCAACAGAACCACCTTGAAACAACCAATTATCTGAAGCAGAAATAATATAAGGATTAGGATAAACTCTTACTTTGTCAGTAATATTTGCAGCTCCTTTACTACGTTTAAAAGCTGAAATATATGATTGTGTATAAGCTCTGCTACTTTTTAATGTATGTGCAGGAATATTTAACGCTGGAACTGCTGGCATATCGTCACCAACTGAAACAATGTAGTAATAATAAGCAGCGTCTTGATCTTGAGTTGAATCTTGAAATTCAATTTCTGTTGGACTCAAATCTGCAATTTTTTCAAATTTTGAAAAATAAGAGTTGCTAGCGTATCCATCAACAGCATTAACCGTGTTTCTATAAATTTCAAATCCTTTCACTTCGGGACCGTCATTATTTGGAGTCCAACTTAAGTCAATTCTACCACCGCGTGATTCTACATTAAAAGTTTTTGGAGGAAATGGTGGTTGTGGAACATTCCAGCCATTGTTATAAGCATCAGTGACTCTTTCAAAAGCAACTTTAAGTGAATCCTGTCCGCCAAGAACAGCAATGTTTTTATCAACAACAGTCATTGCACCACTTTTAAACAATTTACCTATTCGGATAGCTTCATCTCTACTTAAACCTGCTGAACCTTCAACAAGAGTAATTTTAACGCTATCACCATAAGCAACTTGATAAGGACCGTAACCATTAACATAAGAATAGCCAGCTGCATTTATTGACTTATCACCACCAACTACTTTTTGATTAACATAATCACCGCCAGTAATCCAATCAGCGTGACTTTGTGCAGGATGACCTTTTACCATCAATGCATATCTTGCTTGCATTTGTGAAGCATTGTAAGTATCAGAAGTATATTGCAACTCACCATCTGAAGATTCGTATCCTGTGGTTGAAGGTTGACTAGGATCATCAACAGTTGGATTAGTTCCATTTTGTGCAAATAGAGTTAAAGCTCCAGAAAACTGAGCAGCACCAAGTCTTCCTACAGTATCAGCATCATTAATTCTTGAGCCGTAACCTTCATCAGGATACCAAATAGGACCACCGATTGTGTTATAAGCAGTAAATTTATCCCAATATCCATGCCAAGCGTATGAATATCTCATAGACTCATTGTCGCCAGCGGCATAAGGACCAACTTCGTTATTCATTGTATTAGCACCCCAAGAAGTTGGGTCACCAAAAAGAATTCTTGTTTCTCTGTTAAATCCATGTCTTTTTTGGAAATAAAAATAAACATCTTCCAAATCACCACTTGTTCTTTCAATAACATCATCAGCGTCAATATTTCCAGTATTAATAAATGTATATTCAGTAACATGGAAATTATCATAATAAGGATTGCTAAATTGATAAATCTTTCTTTTCATTGACATGCCAAGTTCTGTATTTACGTAATTGTAAATCATTTGGTCATAAGGCATTGTTGGGTCAAGTTCATCAATTGTTACTTGCTGACCAGGATATGTTGAAAGTGCGCCATCAACTCTTACTTCAGTAGGAGTAAATTTTGCGTAATGCTTAAATTCAATTGGAAAAAATTCGTTATCTCCACCAGTTTGAGGTCTTGGTCCACAATGAACCACCTTGTAATCAAATTTAGTATTATTTGCATTTGGGTCAGTATAATTTTTACAACCAATCCATAAACCCTTTGCAGCTTGCATATCTTGATTTGGATAATAAGCTGGCCACTGCCATCCAAATAACTGACCGGTAGCTGCTGGATGATCTACTTCTCTTTCTCCACCAATACTTGAATACCAGTTATGGAAAGAACCAACATTTAACCATTTTTCAATTTTTCCAATTTGCGCGTAATTTTTGCCAATTGGCAAAATAAAGAGCATCAAAATCAGAATTGAAAATATTTTATAAAAATCTTTTTTCATAATTGTACCTAATAATTTCATGATTATTAAATTTCCACGTCATAACGAAGGAGTGAATCTGAATGAAAAAATCCAAAACTGGCAGTTTCATCACATAAAATAGAATACGCCATGACATGCTTAAAAATTGCAATTATTTTATTTGTTAAAATCATTTTCATTTATAATGTAACATTAAATTTTAATCCAAAGAATATATCGCGTGGATTTAAGAAAGTGAAAAATCCTAAGTTTGGCATATCGATGTATGCTTTATCTTTTAACACTTTTTGAATTTTCTTTTCGCTACTTCTTTCCCATCCAGATGTTTCTGTAAACTCGTAATATCTTCTTGATTCAACATCGTAATAAATTAAATCTTCAACAGGATTTTCAATATTATTGATATTTGAAACAGCTTCAATAGGAGTATATTCTACACCAGATTTTCTATAATCACCAGGTTTATCATCACCAGGAACATTATAATATCTTTGGTTATCATAATTAACAACATCTTCATCAAAATGTAATGATTTCATGTAATTTTCATAATCAAAGTTTGTTCGTGAAAATCCAGTAGTTGAAAGAACTTTAACATCAAAAACATTATTAATTTGAACATAAAATTGAATGTCAAACGAGCCAAAATCTAATCCTTTTGAAAGTCTGATGTCTGTATTATAATAATCCAACCATTGTAAATTGTTTGTATTTTTAGCACTTAAACCAGCATCTCCAGTCCAAGAAGTATAACTTCCAGCTTTCCAAACAGAAAGTATGTTAAATCTCCAATTTCCGAGTAAATTGCCATATTCGTTAGGAGAAAAAAAGTCAACATTTGCTCTTGCAATAGGGCGAGGCATTGGTTTATCTTGTTGGAACCATGTTTGACCATCTGTATTGATATATTCAATTTGAGCTGATGGTGATTCATTATATTCACCCCAACCAAATTTTCCAAGAGAAGTAACCATGTAATTGTAGTTAACAAAACCTGTTATCCAATCACCACGATTTTTATTTATTTGAACTTCGAATCCTCTAATATCTCTATATTGAACTGGTTCAGTTTTGTAATAATTAACTGCTGGGTCAGCACTAATATATTGTATGTCGCGTGATTCGTTAGTAATATCTTTATAATAACCAGTAATTCTAAGTAGATATGAATCAAATAAACTATGTTCATAACCAACTTCGTATGTAATTGTTTTTTCCAATTTTGCATAAGGATTTGCAAAAGATAAAACTCTACCATTTGTATCTTCAGTAATTAAATATAAATTATTTGGAGTAGGTAATGCTTGATAGTGACCGTAATTTAAGAATAATTTACTATCAACAGTAATTGGAAAAGCAATTCCGATACGTGGCATAAAAGTTAATTGAGGAGTAATTCTCTCTTTAACTAACAAATTATCTCTATTCGCAGAACTTGAAGCAGATAATGCAGGATCATACATAGAATATTGAAACCATTCACTATTTGGGTCAGAGTATTCAACACGAACACCAACAGTTGCAACCATTGCTTCAAATTCCAACTTATCTTGTAAATAACCAGCTAAAACAAAAGGTTTTGTATCCCATTTGTATTGTCTATTATTTGTGCTATATAGCTCAGAAACTAAACCATAATTTGTATTAAAATCGCTTAATCTAAACATTAAACCAGCTTTAATATTATTGGATTTATCCAACTGGCTTGAGTAGTCAAATTTTAAATTGTATAATGAAACTTTACTTGAATCGCGTCCTTGGCTATAAACAGAACCCATCAAAATGTTAGCACCATTTAACACGTTTGAGGCACCTTGATAATATCCAAAAGGAGCTTCATCCACATAGTAACCATTTCCAAACAAATATTTTTGTGATAAATCACGGGCTGTTCCAGGATTTGTGTCATACTTTGAATTGAAATTACTAAAAATAACTTCATAAAAAGTTTTTGGACTTACTACATGTGTAAATTTTGCAGCAATGCTTGAGCGAGTTACGGTTGTTGGAGTAAAATACGCATCCGAGAATAAAACTGCATTTGTGTAGTTTCCATAATCAACTCTATCAGCAAGAGACCAATCTGATTCAAAAATACCAGTTGTTCCGGTTGTACTTGTTGAAGTTCCAGCTTGAGAACCATAATGTCCTTCAACCATTAATTTCATTCCTTTTGAAAGGTCTGAAGTAAGTTTAAGTGACGCATTATAATCGCTATAATCTGGGGTTGAAAGAGGAACTAATAACATTGTTTGATTTTGTTTATAACTTGCAAGAAAACGTAAACCACCAAGAGCTTCACTAACAAAAGGAACTGGACCACCAACCGACATATCAATATCATAATCAGGTTCTTCAATATCAAAAGTTTTACGATATTGCCATAGGAACAATCTTTGAGCAGCTTCTGGAGTTAAATCGTCATTTGGATCATCATTTTGCAATGTTCCTTCCGAAAATGCATTCCAACCTTGGAATTCTGGATATTGACGCTTTTCATATTCTGTCCAAGCACCATTATTTGTACCAGTCCAGGCAACAGCATCATCCACATAAGGTCTAACATAATAAGAAGTTGGGTCATTTACAGAGGCTCCAAAAAATTTATTTGCAGCAGGGCTAAACTGACCTTGGAAACTAACAGAATATTTATGTCTGTCGCCTTCTTTTGTAACAACTTCAATTAAACCAGAACGAACATCGCCCACATCGGCAGTAAAGCCACCAGATTGGACACGGATTTGTTGAACTGAAGTCATACTTAAGTTATTATATGACGAATTATCACGGCCATCTCTCATTGAAATACCATTTACTTCGTAAACAACTTCATCGCCAGAACCACCACGAATTGTACCGCCTTCAACACCAGCTTGAAGACCCACAACACTTGCCACACTAACAACAGGCAAGTTTCTAATCTCTTCGGCATTTAAGTTAGCGCCACTTGAGGCTACGTCCCTTTGAACAACTGGAGTTGTAGCAACAACCACAACAATGTCAGTTTGAATTGATTGATCACTTAATCTAAAATTTGCTTCACTGGTTTGACCAATGTTTACACGCAAATTTTTGATTGTTTGTGGGGCAAAGCCAATATACGATGCTTTTAAGTCATAAGTACCTGGAGGAACATTTAGGATAACATAATAGCCATCAAAATCTGTGGCAGCACCTAAAGAAGTTCCTTCAACAATAATATTTACACCAATAAGAGGTTCGCCAGTTTTGGAATCTGAAATTGTTCCAGATATTTTTCCGGCTTGAGCAAAAATTATTGAGTTGGTAATTAATAAAATTAAAGCAAATAGTAGAAATTTTTTCATGTAATTTCCTCTACGTTAACAGTTATTTTAATTATTAGTATTGTTGTTTTGTAAAAATTTATATCTAAATAAAATCTATTTAAGTAAAATCATTTTTTTAATATATACAAAATTGCTCGATTCTAACCGGTAAAGGTATAATCCACTCGTAAGTCCTTTATTGTAAGAATTTGCATTAAATTGTATTTTATAAACACCAGCATCTAAAAACTCTGAAACCAAGGTAGCAACTTCTTGACCTATAATATTATAAACTACAAGCTTAGTCATTCCAGCTTTTGGTAATGCAAAAGAAATAGTTGTTGATGGATTAAACGGATTTGGATAATTCTGCTCTAATGAATACTCCTTAGGCAAGTTTACTATTGGTTCTTCAACTGCCAAAACTGTGTCTGTTGAAGTTTTAAATTGAAATATACTTGTCCAATTGCTCTCACCAGACGAATTTTTAGCTTTTACTCTCCAAGAATATATAGTATTTGGGTTCAGTTTTTTATAATATAAAACTGTATCAGTAACTATTGAATCAATTACTAGCTTATTAACATCAAGGCTTAATCCAGAAGATAGTTGCAAATTATATTCAGTGGCTAAATTTGATTTTGTCCATCTTAAAATAGGGTCAATTTCTTTATTTATTGCTTGATAAGCAGGATAAATTAAAGTTGGCATTAGTGGGAAGCCGGTTGAAAAACTAAACGCAGGTGAAAATTCACTACTTCCGCCATTATTATTTGCTCTAACTCGCCAATAATAATTTGTAGCTCCTTCAAATCCAGAAAAAGTGATTGTAGTATCAATATAATTATCAGCTTCAAAAACACGCGATGAAAAAGATTCAACTTTTGATACTTGAATTTTATATGTATTGCTATAGTTTGCTTTATTCCAAACAAATGAAATTGTTTCACCCAAAGTATTCAAATCATCAATTGGTGAAACCAAATTTGGTACATCGGGAATAATTACAACCGTTTTTAGTTGAAATAGTTTTGACCACAGACTTGTTCCATACTCATTTATGGCATTAACTCGCCAAGCGTAAAATGTTCCAGGTTTCAAATTTGATAACTGAACGGAAGTATCAGTTAAAATTGTATCAAGGACTAAATATTCATTTACAATCCCAAGTCCTTCAGCAATTTGAATGTGATACGATGAAACAATAGGATTATTTTGCCATTTAAAAGTTGGATTTAACTCAATATTTAATTGTTGGAATGTTGGAGAAATTAATGTTGGAGCAATCGGATAACCAGTAACAAAGTTAAACCCTGGTGCATAATTGCCATCTCCAGCAAGATTAACAGCTTTTACACTCCAGTAATATACAGTTTCGCCCGATAATCCAGTTACTTGATATGTTGTATCTAAAATATCTGTTTTAGAAAAAATTAAGTTGGAAAATTCTGAATCAGTGGCAATTTTTAATGAATAAGAGTTGGCATTATTAGCATAATTCCAAACAAAATTAACTGTGTCTTTCACATTATCTAAACTATTTGCAGGTGAAACCAAGTTTGGAACATCTGGCAAAACAATAATGGGTTCGTATTCAAAAACATTACTAACCGAACTTTCGTTGTTATTCCAATCAAGAGCTGTTACATAATAATAAGCTTTTTCAGTTGGAAATTGCTTATCAATTTGCACATAGTTATTGGAAGTAATTTTAAATATATTTTTGGGGTCTGAAATGTTTGAAGGAAGAAAATTAGCATCCAAAGAACGATATAAGGCATAGAATTTAATATCTTCACCAACTGGAACATTCCAAGTTATTGCAGTAGTGCCAATTCCAGAAACGCGATCAAATCTCAAGTTATCTGGATTATTGGGTGAAATTGTATCTTTCCAATCCATTACTGGTACAAGTGCGGGATATTTATAGTAGTTATTTTTTAAAGTATCCGTTACACCACTTCTATTTTCTGCAAAATTATTTGCAGTAAAGTAAACTTCACCTTGAATATCATTGTTTGTTCTATTATAAGAAACCATTTTGCCAATTTGTGTTTTATCAAAAGTGGCTTCACCAACTCTATAATAAGCCAAACCAGGATATACGTGTCTGTCATTACTAACACTTGCCCACCAAGGAGCTAATTTTCCATAATCTTGACCGCCACCAAACGCCCAATACAATTGTGGTGCAAGATAATCAATAATTTGTTCGTTAAACCAAGTTACGGCATCACAATAAATTGAGTTATAAACATCCCAACCAAAAGTACCTTCTGGAACACCATTTTTCCAAATCCCAGGAGGACTTTGACCAAATTTTACTCGTGGATTAACTGCTTGAATTTGTGCATAAATCATTCGTAAAAGTTCATTTACGTTATTCCTTCGCCAATCGCCTAAATTTGTGAATCCATTTGGATAAGTCGCGAAAGTTTGAGCATCTTGATTTGTAATTCCTTCTAGATAAAAGTAATCATCAAAATGAATTGCATCAACGTCATATCTTGTAATAATATCTGTTATAACATTAACAATATGTTGACGTACTTCTGGAATACCTGGATTTAATATTTCATCTCCATTAATATTTAAAACCCAATCTGGATGTTGAACTGCAACATTCATTTCGTCTAAATTCAAATTATAGCTTTCCAATCTAACGCGATAAGGATTTAACCAAGCATGCAGTTCCATTCCTCTTTTATGAGATTCTTCAATTGCAATTTGCAATGGGTCGTAAAAAGGCGAAGGTGCTTTGCCTTGACTACCTGTTAACCATGATGACCAAGGTTCAATTGTGGAAGCATACATTGCATCACTTGCTGGTCTAACTTGCATAATTACCGTATTAAGATTTGCATCTTTTAGGTAATCAATTATGCGGATTAAGTCTGAAATGTTTTTTTCAGTTGTGTTAAAGGCGCTTGTTGGCCAATCGATGTTGCGGACTGTTGACAGCCACGCAGCTCTCATTTCTCGCTTAGGCGCAGTTGTTTGAGCGAAAAGTTGAGATGCTAACAGTAATATAAAAATTAACTTTTTAATAGGAAATCCAATGTTATTAGAATAATGCTAAGAACCTAATTATTACTCTTAAAGTTAAGACATTTTTTTTTTAACTCCAAAATATTTTTTTAAAAATGATGCCTTTTAAAACAAAAAACCCACGAAAATTTCGTGGGTTTTTCAGATAATCAATTAAAAATTGACGCCAACTGAAAAATGTTGTGTGTTTTTCAATTGCCCAAATTCTTGGTATGCATAATCCATAAATAATGTCATCTGAGGGGCAAAATCGTATTTTAGACCAAAACCAAGAGTAAGTCCTTCTTCGGAGTTTTCTAATAATAGAGATTTATAACCGCCTCGAAGTGCAATCATATCAAAAATTAAATATTCTGCACCAACATTAATTGATTCTTTGTTATCATTTGGATGGAGTGCATCGAGAGCAAGTGTAAATCTATGATTTTCCATATCAATTACATCCATTCCAACACCAATTTTGAATGTTAGTGGAATTGGAAATTTATCTGTATCCAATGTAGCAAGTATTTGATCGTTATTTCCATATTGAGTATTATCAATATCGTGTTGAACGCTTAAATCACTTCCTGTAATTTGCATATCGCCACCAAGATTTGTAATAGCTGCACCGATTCGCAAGCCATAAACATCGGAATGAAACAAAACGCCAAGATCTACAGCATAAGTAGAGGCAGAACTATTCCAAATGCTTTGCGAAATATATTTTATGGAACCTCCGATAGAAAATCTATCTGTAAGATTTTTAGAATAAGTTAGTGCAATTGATAAATCGTTTGCAGTAAATGTTCCACCTGTTCCTTCTGATTCGCTTAATGTTGTAATTTCCATGTCACCATAATCAAGATTAGTAACCGAAACACCAACAACACCCGCTTCTCCCATATTTACAACAGCGCCAGCCCAATTATAATTAATATCGGCAAACCACTTTGAATGAGCAAATAATGCTCCACTTTGGTTCATTTTGGCAGCACCCGCTGGGTTCCAATAAAGTGAACTTACATCGTTAGCAGTTGCAACAAATGCGCCACCCATTGCAATTGCACGGGGACCAATTCCAATATTTAAAAACGGTGCAGCAGTTGAGCCAGTTTTAGATTGCCCAAACAAACTCACCGATAAAGTCATCAATATGATTAATATTATTTTTTTCATCATTTCACTCCGTTACTTTAACAAGGCAAATTTGCCGATTTTTGTTTCACCATTTTCAGTTTCAACTACAAAAATATAAACACCGTATGCTGCATCAAGATTTTCTTCTGTTCGTAAGTTCCAATAAACATCACCTACAAATAAGTTATCTTGAGTTAAGGTTCTAATTTTATCACCACGTACGGTAAATATTGATACTTTTGATCCTGGAGGAACACGTGTGAACCTAATTTCGCGTTCACCTCTTCCACTTGTTTGGCTACTTAATAATGCAGATTCGCCACTATGTGTTACAACGTAAGGATTAGGAACCACTTTGATTAAATCAAGATCCATTGTGTTTCCTGTTTCATCCATTTTAGGACCCTTTAGTGAAAATGTTACTACATCGGCTCGGCTAAATGGTTTTGCGGTTGTAATAACTAACTTTCCAGTGGTTTCCAATGGAATATTTGGCTCTAAATAATTAATATTTACACGCCAAGTTCTTAAATATTCTCCATTAATATTTTCTTTGAACCAAATACTGTATGTAGTTGTAATAGTACCCGTTTTAAGATAAACGAAATCTAGCTCTTTTCCAGTAGTTTTATTAATAACTTTCAAATGTGTTTCTGCTGCTGGAATTATAGTCTTGAATGGAGGTAATTTTTTACCAATTGTATCTGCAACTGACATATTAACAATTGAAGAATCTAAAAATTGAATTTCATAATCGTTAGGAATATTTATTCCGTTATCAGTTGGTTTATCAGCATTCGTAAATATTTGGAAAGTATAATTTACAGTATTAAGATTACCAATATCTACAAATCCAGAAAGTGAAGTATCTTCGGAAATTACCCAATCGTTATAAATTTGTAATCTAAAACCGTGTACAATTTTTGTATTTCCAGTAAAAATATTGTCTTTGTTAATTAAAGTATCATAAGCGGCTGTGTAATAATCAGAATTAACAGCAACTTGTCTTCCATTAACTAATACTGTGTCAGTTCCTGTTGGAACACTAATTGAGTCACCAGGATTAACAATTGAAGTATTATTTGTTAGAGGAAAATAAACTGTATCAGGAGTTTGTAAATCAATTAGAGAATAGTTTTCTGTATATCCTTGAAGTGCTGTATCACTAAAAGAAACTTGGTATGAAAAATTATCCATAATTTTTTCATCATCAATTATTTCAACTTCAATATCGCCAGTTGCTTTATAAGTATCATTTTTTTCAAAACTTAATAAATTGGCTTTTTCATAACCGGTAGGTCTTCTACCTGGAGTTACAAATCCTGTGTTATCATCTGTTAAAATATTTCCAGTAGCTTCTCTAAAAATAAATTTAGAGTTTTCAGATGGAAATATTGCTAAATCTGCATCCCCGGCATCATAAGCACAAACAGCATAATAATATGTAATACCTGGAGTTACGGTTGAATCAACAAATTTGTTAACAACACCTGTGTTATCACCAAGATAGTAAGTTGTTCCGCCAACTTGCTCTAACATAGAAGCTGTTGGATAATAGAAACCGCTAATTGAATCAGCAATATCATATTGAACAATAGGTTTATCAAATGCTAAAACTCCAAATGCGTTAGTAATTGTACGTGCGTCACGGAATCCGGCATCTGTTGTTCTGTAAATTTTATAACCTTGGAAATCCAATTTTTTAGTAATAAAATCTTTAGAACGTTCTGTTGGACCGTTATCCCAATAAATTACAACTTTTCCATCCTCTTGAGTAATAGTAATTTTCGGTTTACGAGGTGGTTGTGGAAATTTGTAACCAGAATTGTAAATCTGTTGAACTATTTGTTGGTTACCTTGAATGTCTTTTAAATCTTCACCAAATAAAAGAGCTTCTGAGAAACGCTCAACTTTTTTTGCTAAAAGAGGGAAAAATCCCGATGCATAAATAAAATCACCGTCTTGAGGAATTGGAGGAATAACATCAAAACGACCAGGAGTCATTCTAATCCATAAAAGTGAGTCATTTGACATATCTGGAGAAGCAGCTTGTGCAAAGAAATTGAAAGCAGTTAATCCAATTTGGTCTGATTCATCAGGGTCAGTTCTTCCATAATTTGGTTCACCTTGTGTAGGCATTCCGTCATCTTCCCCAGAATCTTTGCCAGGATAATTATCATCATCTGGACCTAAACCATCTTGCCCAAGGTCATCAGAAGTAACATCCCAGTCGCCATCTTCATCAATATCATTATCACGTTTTTCATCTATAAGTAGATCATTAAGTCCTTCTCCAGTATAGTAATTTATATATTTTACTGGCTCTTGTCCTTTAATTGTTCTTGCAGTAATATGAATAGCTTCATTTTCATCAATTAATCCATCCAAATCGTTATCAATACCATCAGAAGCTGAAGGATCAGGAATTGAAACACCATTTACAACACTTCCTATATGACCTTCTCTTAAAGTAACACCACTTTGAACAACAATCATTTCACCAAGTGAATAAACTGTATCTGGCAAGCTACCTAAAGTATATTTTGTTCTTTCGTAAGTTGCTTTATCTATTAAAATTACAACATCACCAGCAGCATAAGTTTTACTAAGAAAATCTGGAACGCTAAAGCGTGGTGATGCTAAGTCTTCTGAATCGCCATCGTTATCAATTCCGTCAAAAGGATTACCTGGTGATTCTAAATAAGCATAACCAACATAACCTACTTTTTGTCCTTTATTACCAATACCATCACTATCCCAAGAATATGTTATTGATTTTTCAACGTCAAATGAACCAAGATCGTCGCCACTATCGCCATCACCACCAGCGAGAGTTCCAACAACAGTTCCAAAATCGGCACGACGGTAATTTGCTGTTCCTTCGTTATGAATATCCATCAACCAAAAGACTACATCTTCTGCTAAGAAGCTTGCCCATTGAAAACCGCGTTGTGTGTATTGCAAACCCATTCCGTGTCTTAATAAATCAGTAGAATCTGGAATCCAAAGTGTAGCTTCTTGAGCTGAATTTACACCGTTAAATTCGTCATCGGTTTGGTCATCGGCAACAAAAAAGCTTTCTTGATCAGCTTGAGCAATTCCACGACCAAAATAACCCCACCATTCAGTATTTCCATCGGCATCAACGTAATTAACTACATCAGGAAAACCACCAGGATCTGCCCAGCCACCAATTGGCCAAGAATTAAGTAAGTGACTCATTGCCACAGACTCGCCATTAGGATTTAGAAATCCAGGAATTGGATTGAATCCCCAAAAATATCCTTGAGTTGGATGCCTTTCGTCACCTTGATTTGTTCTTGGACCACGAGAAATTGTTACTGATTGAAGTGTTTTTCCATTAGTATTTGTAAACTCAACACCAATTAAGGGAGTAACGTCACCAATGTAGTTTTCACCAGAACCAAGAGGCCACTCACCTCTAATATCAACACCTTGTCGGAAACCAGTTATTGCTCCATCATTATAAAATGAAATTCCCACTCTATTTCCAGTATGAAATCCAATTTTTAACAACGTAGCATCTCCTCCACCTTGTGCAAAAGTTTGCACCGAAATGAAAGTAGAGAGCATTATGAATATTTTAATTATTTTTTTCATCATTTTTATACCCGAAAATTTTTAAAAGTTATAAGATAAACCAACTTCAACTCTTCTTGGTTCAGAAAAGTTATTTGGATTCATAAAAATTTCATCTAATGTATTGTAATACATATTAGGATCTATTCTATCTGCTTCAGTTCTTGAAATAGTATAATATGGATCACCAGTATCAGAATAAACACTTCTAGGATTTTCCCAATCAAGCAAATTCATAACACGGGCAAAGATTGAAATATATGTTGTGCCAAGTGGAAAATCTTTATAAATTCTTAAATCAACATTAAAATTAGTTGGTTTAACTGCACTATTTCTTGGATAAGCATTTTGAGTAACACGAGTAAATTTATTAACTGCTGGAGTATAAGGCTGACCAGTAAAGAAGTTAGCAATAATTGAAAATCCCCAATCTTGTGGCTTAGAATAAGCAATTGAAGTATTTACAGTGTGAGTTTGATTCCAATCTAATGGAGCAATAATTGTTTCTGGTAAAGCTCCACCAAGAACAGCGTTTCGGGCATCAGCAGGATTTGAAGCATTTCCTTTTGTTTCAGAAAATGTGTAATCGAGATTAAGAGCTAAACCATCACTAATTCTTTGAGAATATTTTAATACAAATCCTTTAGAAAAGCCAAAATCGGAATTTGCGTAACGACTATAACTTTGAGCTCCGCCAAATACAAGAACTTCGTCTGATTGAGTACCAGTTAAATCTCTAAAATCTTCAAAGAAAACTGTTACATCGATAGCCGAAAATTCACCTATTTGTTGTTGCAGACCAATTTCGCCTTTAACAGTGCTTTGTGGTCTTAAATCGGCATTTCCAAATAAAGCTGAGTTTCCAGAACCAACACCAAGTTCAAATTCTGGGTTTGAATATAAGTACTCATATCTTGGTAATTGGAAAAAGTGTCCGTAAGAAAAGTGAATAACACCTTGGTCGGTAATTGGGAAAGCAATACCAATTCTTGGTGATAGTTGTGTTTTTATAGAAGCATCTTTATACCAATATTCTAATCTATCGGCATCTGTTTTAACAGTTTCGCCATTATCCAAAAGGCCATTTCCATTAGTATCATTAAATTTGTTACTTGGTTTTAAAGGATTCTTATAGTTTGGATCTGTTGGATCAGCAAGAATAACTCCGTCAGGATTAAACATGTCAAATCGTAAACCAGCATTAATAATCATATTAAACGCTTCTACTTTAATTTGAGCATAACTAGCAAATTCAACTGGTTTATGAAGATATTCGTTATTATCAACTGATTCTAATGGAGGAACTTGAACATTATAAGGATTTGTTTTTTGTCCATTTTCATCCAACATATCAACAAGATTAATATCGTGATAGTACATTTCCTGATGTTTGTATTCTGCACCAACTTGTAAATTAAGTTCTTGTGTTAATTGCGAAACCCAATCAAACTTTCCAAGAAATGCTTTTGTATTTCTTTCAAATCGATTTTTGTTAGTTCCACCAATAGCATAACTATAAGCTGGTGTTTGGTGAATTGTGTTATCAACATATTCAGTTGGTTGATTTGGGTCACCAGTATATATATCTTCAAACAAATAATGGTGATATTCTTTTGTGTAATAACTTGCATTTAAAGTATAAAAACTACTATTAGTAATGGCATGGTTAAAATTAAGAATATGGGAATATGAATTTTGGAATCTTTGTAAGTTATTATCTGGAGTTAATTTTGCGCCGCCATCATAATGTTGATATTTTTGCTCATCTCCAATAAAATTGTAACTCATTTTCATTCCACTACCAATCATATAAGTAAGTTTTCCTTGTCCAAAATATTTTCTAAAAGGATTAAGTGAAACATACTCATCTGTAATATTAGGGTCTAGAAGCTGACCATATTGATCAAAAAATAAATAACTAGAGCCACCTGAATTTGCTGCTTCTACAGCCCTATCAGTTACTGAAAATTGGTCTCTACCATACAAATATCCTTGATTCTGATAATATCTCAAATTTGCATAGAAATATAGTTTGTCTCTAAAAATAGGACCACTTAAACTTGCTTCAATATTTGCAACCGTAAAAGGCGAAATTTCATTAATATTCCAAAAAACGTCAGTTCGGTTGGAAATATAATCACCACTATAGGCTTGAATATTACCGCTAAATGAATTTGAACCGTCTTTTGTAACTAAGTTAATTACGCCAGAAAGAGCTTGACCATATTCTGCATTAAAAGCACCGCTTATAATTTGCATTTCTTTAACGGCATTTTGGTTAACTTCAACAACGCTACTTCCGTCGTAAGAATCGGTAACAGGCACACCATCAATTTGATATGCAACTTGTCCACTACGACCACCTCTAACGTGAATTCCACCACCTTGTGAAATAACTATACCAGCTTGAAGGGATAAAACATCTCCTAAATCTGTAACTGGCAATTCTTTTATTAAGTCATCACCAACAACAGAAGTTGAAGCAGTTAAATCTTTTTGCACAAGTGGCTTAGAAGCAATAACAACTACATCTTCGCTCAAAGAAACAGAAGTTCCAGTAAGAGTAATATCTAGTTGGGTTGTTTGATCAATAGAAACGCGAACGTTTTGCACAACCGTTGAATTATATCCAATAGCAGATGCTTTAATTTGATATGTTCCTGGTGAAACATTGATTATAGAAAAATATCCATCTATATCAGAAGCAGCTCCCATACTCGAACCCATAATAATTAGGTTAACAAATGGAAGCCCTTCGCCTGTGGCATCAACTACTCTACCGGCAATTTTACCTGTTGTGGCAAAATCGTAATCCGCAGCAAAGCTGGACACAGAAATAGACAGAAAAAGAAGAATTAGAACAAATAAATTTTTCCTCATAGTACCTCCCAATAACAAAAGGAATAATTTTCAAAAAGTTTATGCAAGTTAAGAAATGATTAAGAAAAAAAAAATTCTTATTTACTATTACTTAACATTTCCTTCATTTTTTTGCCATTTTTTAACAAAATATCGTCTAAAAGAGTAATTTTATCGGTTTTAAATGCTATTGAATAAACTTTTGATTTATTCGATTTTAGGATATAATGTGGGTTTTTGAATAAATTTGGGTTTGATTATCTAATTAAGAGGTAAATTAGATTAGTTAGTCTTTTAATATTCTAAAGACTAACTAATTTAATTTATAATTAAAAAGTATTTATTTATACTATTAACTTTCAAGTTTTATTAAAACAACTGCTAATAATCCATAAATACCTGTAAAAAGAATAATAACTGTGTCTAATAATTGAGTTAATTGAGATTTATTTTCACGTTTTCTAGTAAAAATAAAATAAAAAACAGCTAAAATGCTACTAACAATTAAAAATCTGAAGTCAGAAAATTTGGTATAGAAATCCACATATAAATTGTCCGAATTTGTTAAAGAAAGTTTAAATGGAAATAAATAGTTTGAAATATCACCAACCAAGTAATCTTCGTTTGTTTTTAATGTTTCCTCGTAAGTATTAATAACTTTATAATTTCTGTCAGTAACGATAGTTTTTACTTTTTTATCAGAAACAAATCCTATTTCACGATAGAAAATATTGCCTTTAATCACTAATTGCATCTCTTTTCTATCATATCCATCGGATGGAACTTCGATGATTTTGTAGTTATCATAAGAAATAATAAATATTTTATTTTCGTCCGTTACAAAAAGAGCATATTGTTCTCTTAAATTCGATTCTCTTAAATAAATGTAGTCTATTTTTATTCCTTCTGGAATTTCAACTTTTCGAACAAATGGTTTGTTTTGAATTCGCTTTAAGTGAAAAAGTTTATCATTACTATCAATAACCAAATAACCTTCATCAAATGGCTTTCTTGTAGAAGGATTTCCAAAAACTCCCTTTGCAGGAAATCCAAAACCATTTTCAATAAGAGCATTATTGAAAAGAATACTCATTTCTGACTTAACTTTATTGGTACTGCAATCTAAAAATTCCATTTTTTCATCTATTCGGAAAAACTCATGTGGCATTTGCAAATCAGGTCTTCCGGGTGCCGATTCAATTAATGGATTGAGCATAATTGTGTATTTAAATATTTCATAAGGTTTTATGGCATAAAATACATTGTTCAATTTTACATCCTGAATATCGAGTTTAATTCCATTTAATGAATCTGGCATTTCTTCGCGATAAAGTAATTGTCTATAATTGAATAATGGTGTTAATCGCTCAAACTCTTCACGAGTATATGATTTGCCATTTCTATCGTATCTTAGTAAGTCTTTTACACCAGCTTTCGTAAAGATAAAATCTTTAGAAACTGGACTAAAATAAACTCGTGGAACTGGGTACGAGTTATAAAATAGCATTGAATAAAAATATGGTAATACCATAGAAACAACTATAATTGCAGTAATTACAAGTAAATAGCGTGATAATTTAGCCGAAAATATCATTTTGAACCTCGCTTGAATCTTAATCCAGAAAGCATGTGAACATAATTGTATAAGAGAGTAAAGACAATTAAAAACACAATTATTTTTATAAATCCGCCCAAAATAACATCAACTAAAAATTCATTTATCAGGAAATATCCAATAATTGCAATTACTAATCTTCTTCCCCAAGCTGGTTCAATCATTATTGCAGAAACAAAAAAGTAAGATAGAAAGCCGGCTAAAAACCATGGAATTATTGAAAGTATCATTGCATAAGTAATTTCACTTGGAAATACAATACTTGAACCGATAACCAACACAAGAACTAAAGGGATAAAAAGAATAAGTAAAGTTGTTGTTCCAAAAAGATTTAGAAAAAGCAACACTCTATTTTCTTCAAGAGGTAAATGCATTGTAAGTTTAAGTTTCAAATCCAAGACCTCTGGTAGATATTGAGCAACAGAAATAAATATTCCGATAACAAAAGGCAAATATTTTAAGCTCTGAAAAAACATGTAGCTTTTGTAAACAATTGAACTCCAAATCATTTCAGCGCTATTATACTCAATAACAGCTCTCAAATTTGTAAAAATATAAACAAGAAGTAGCAATTCTAAGATAAGAGAGCCAACTGCCCACCATCTAATTTTTAGCCATTCTTTATATGCTAAAGCTTTATACATTTTATCTCCGTTAATATTTTCCAGTTATTCCAATAAACGCATCTTCTAAATCCATTTTATGATCTTTGAATTCAGTAAAATTCACACCTTTTGTTCTCAGATGGTTTTGAACAGTTTCAACATCATTAAATGAATAAACAGTTGCTTTATTTTTAATAATTTCAAAATTTTTAATTACTTCATCTTTTGAAATTAAATCCGTTTGATTAGTGTTAAATTGATACATTTTAAATGTATTTTTAAACTCATCAATTGGCATTTGCAACACCACTCCATTATAATCAAGAATAACACAATCATCTAAAAAGCCGTCTAAATCTTGAATAATATGTGAAGTGATAAAGATAGTTTTATTTTCAGCTTTTCCATATTCTTTTAGGAAATCTAGAAAAAGCCTTCTATAACCGGCATCTAAACCCATTGAATAGTCATCAAGAATAAGTAAATCTGGGTCTTGAGCTAATAACAATCCAAGAGTTACTTGCGATCTTTGTCCGCACGACATTTTAGAAATTCTTTGATTATCCAAAACTTTTAGCTTTGACATTAAATCGTAGTAAACATCCTTTTTCCATTGGGGATAAAATTGCGAATAGTATTTTTCAATTTGAATAATATTCATAAATGAATATTGAATATGACCTTCTATTAAAAAGCCTATTTGCGCCTTTGTTTTGGGAGAAAGTTTATAAGAATCTTCTCCAAGTATTAAACACTGTCCAGATTTTGGCTTAAGAAATCCATTCAAAATGTTAATTGTCGTTGTTTTTCCAGTTCCATTTTTACCAAGTAAGCCAAAAATACTACCTTTCTTAATATTAAAATTAAGATTTTCGTGCACTTTTTTGCTACCGTAATAATGGGTTAAATTTTTTACTTCAACTACGTATTCCATCTTACCTCAAAAATTTAGTTTAAAAGTTCATTTGCTTTTTTAATTACACCTTCTGGTTTAGACTTAAACGGATTATCAACATATTCAATTTTTCCACCTCTAAAATGAACTTTCATTTTAGGAGATGAAATTGCAGCTTTAACTGTATCAAGTGGAGTAACTGCATCTTTGAAATAAACATATGCCTTTGGCCCATCGTCATAAACGGTTGTTAATCGAACTATTCCTTTCCAGTTTGATAAATGGCTTGTTAAATAGCTAAGTTTAATATATAGAGTATTAATAGCAGCTTCTTTCATAGGATAAATTAGAACACTTAAACTATCCACATTCTGTTTAGCATATTTATTGAATTTTTTGTCATATTCTTTAAACATTCCCTTCTCATAATCTAGCATAGATATTTTGCCAAGATTCTGTGCAGCTTCTTTAACTTCAAATTCAATTTCTTGCTTCATTGTTGAACCATCACGCATTTTTAGTTCAACTTCCTCAGCTAAAATTAACTCAATAATTTTGTCAATATTTAGTTTTTGTTCATCGTAAAAGATTTTTGTCTGAACTGGTTCGCCAAAAATTGTTTCAAAACCAAAAACTCCATCATTAACTCTTAAAGCGTATGTTAAATTATTAAAATCAGTTCTATCAAAGAAATTATCAATTCCAATTTGTGCTACTGATAGTGAATCCAAGCCACTTTTTTCAGCAGCTCTAACTTTTTGCTTTACAGGTTGGAAAATTGATTTTTTAACTTCCAACTCAGTAATAACTTTTGGATTGTAATAAATATCTACTGAATGTGAAGCAGCATAAGCATCCAAACCAACAATACCATTAATACGAGCAATTTGAGATCTGAACGATGAAGCGCTTCCAAAACATTTAATTGAGGTTAAATCATCTTGATGATAAACAGCTACATTATCCAATTTTTCAAATCCACCCCATCTTTCTGAAAGAGTTGTAAATTCATAAAATGAAGATGCAATTAAACCAGCAATAACTAAAACCACCGTTCCAACAGGTGCAATATATTTACCAAATTTAGTTGGCATTTTATTAACAGACAAAGTTTGCTTAACTGGACATGAGTAAACGCAATCTGTACACAGTGTACAATCAACGTGATTAACTGCATCATATTTAGAGACTTCAATTCCTTGAGGACATTCATCATCGCATCTTGAGCAAGTTGGACATTTGTCATTGTTTCTTGTAATCTTAAATAATGGGAAAAAGAAACTCTTTTTGAAAATTATTTCACTAAGTGCTGCAAGTCCTACAACGCCACCGAGTAACCACTCGAGACCAAGATTTGCACCAAAGAAATTTGCTCCAAAATAAACTACAGCCGCAATTATTACAACTACAAAATTTGAGAATATATTTCCAATTGCACCAAGTGGGCATAAATATTTACACCAAAACATTCGCGTAAATAGTGACCCAAGTATGACTATTGCAAGTGAAATTGCTGACAAATACCAAACAATATCATTATTTTGGAAAAAAGTTACGGAAGCTAAATATGGGTCATATTCCTTACAAAACAATTCACTTGCATTCATTGTGGCATAAATCGTGTAGTATAAAAGAGCATATTTTAGCAATCTTAAAGGTCTATCTAATAATTCTGGAATATTAAATCTAATTTTAAATTTATCACCTATTCTACCAAGCCATTCTGTAAAAGTGCCTATTGGACAAAGATAGCTACAGAAAAGTTTTCCAAAAATAATGGCACCAACAATTAAGGATATTCCCAACATCATTTGAACTTCGCCCATTTGGCAAGAGGAACTTCCAAGATTAAATTTGCTCATCAATGAAGCAATTCCACCCAATGGACAATAGGCTTCGAAATCGGGGTTAAAAGCAGAATCAAAAAAAGGTCGAATAATTGCATATAAAATTATTGCAACAATAGATAACTGAATAGATAAACGTATTTTATTTTTCATTTAATTTCCAAAATATTTTCAAACAATTTCAATAATATTAAAACATAAAACAGAGACGACCATATTAGTCGTCTCTGAAAATAAATCATAAATAATATCTTATTTTATAAGCATCATTTTTTTAGTTGCTGTGAAACTACCAGATTCAATTCTATAAATGTACATTCCAGTAGTTAAAAGAGAGGCGTCAAAAGAAACTTCAAAGATACCAATTGGTTTAATTTCGTTGACCAAAGTAACAACTTCCTGTCCAAGAATATTAAACACCTTAAGTGTTACTAAACCACTATTAGGAATTGAGAATTTAATAACCGTACTTGGGTTAAATGGATTAGGATAGTTTTGACCTAATTCATAAACTGTTGGAATTTCAAGACCAGTTTCAACATCAGTTACAAGTGCAAATACTTTCTGTGAAACTTCACTATTATTTCCAGCATAATCAACAGCAGTAACTAAATAATAATAAGTTACACCTTGAATAACATTATCATCGTTGAATGAATTTTCTGTTGTGGTATAAGTAGCAACTTTCATTGTATCAGCTATAAAATTAGGGTCTGTTGATCTATAAATTGCATAATATTGGAAATCATTTTCAACATTTTTGTCCCAAGCTAGTTCAACTTTTTCATCAAAACCTTTAGCAAGAACTCCCGCAGGAACAACTGGAGCTAAATTATCAATTGAATAACCACTATCAGCAGCTGACATATAAAATACTTTTGGGTCTGAAGTATGTGCAGATATTCTAAAAGTTGACCAAACTATTCCGTTAACTGTTGAATCGCCTAAAGTTGGTGATACAAAGTGATAATTAGAATCTTGAATAGCATTAAAACTACCAATTGCATCCCAACCATTGTTATCCATTTTTCTCCAAACAGAATATGATGTGTTTGTTGTGCTTGTAGTAAATGATATTCTTACTTTTCCACCTTGATCATTTGGTATGTCAGAAATAGAATATATAATTGGCACACTTGGAATTGCATCGCTATTAAAGAATATTTGGTTAACCCAAACATCTGAAGCATTTACCGCAAAGTTTCTATTTTCAACTGATTCTAACTCATCACCAATTGCAAATAAGAAGTTATAAGTTTTTAATGAGTCTGTAGGTAAATTTATAATTGTTGTATAAATTTGATTTTGATCATTATCTAACAATTGAAACATATTTCCTTGCCAATTTCCATTTGGGTCTTTTGCATCTGTTTGGAAATCGCCTCTAACGAAAACTTCATCCTCATTCGGATCAAAAGTACCATTTGCAATTTGAACTGCAAGATTGCACTCAAGATAAACAACGGTATGTGCTTTCATTTGACCTAGCCATAATTCGTAACCTCCAACACTTGTTTCTATATAAGGGTCAAATAGTGCAGGTGAACTTTTATAAGTACCTCCAAAATAAACAACACCATTTTTATCAATTGTTGATGAATATATGTATTCATCTGAATTGCCACCATAGTTTTTTACCCAAATTAAACTATCTTGATGCATACGCATAACAAGCATGTCTCTACTTCCATAATTAAATAATGAATCATTCATCAAAACAGGTAAATTACTTTTAGTTGTACCAGAGATATAGTAATCTCTATCACTATTAGGGATGTAAGAAATTGCTTCTGCTTGATCATCTGAAGCTCCACCAAAAGAATAACCATCATTATAATTTCCATCTATATCATAAGTTAATACATATATATCAGCTCCACCAGCAGATTCAAATAGTTCATTAGAAGTTCCTGCATACAATAAATCTTGGAAAGCTCCTGTAACCAAAACAATTCCTGGCTCTGTATCACTACCAGGTATATAGTCAATATCATATCCATAATCTTCGCCAGGACCAGTTGCAGAAGCGGCCCACTGATATTCGCCAGCTGAATTTAATTTTGCTGTAAACAATTCGTTATTACCCGTATTTGGAAGAATTGTTGTACCAAAAGCTGCTTCAACATTATCGTAATATCCATCAAAATAGATGTTATCATTTTCATCAATAACTAAACCACCTGAATAATCATTGTCAGTACCACCACCAGTTACACCCCAGATTGGATTACCATCAGAATCCATTTTAATTACAAAAGCATCTCTTTCACCATGAGAATAAATTTTTAAACTCTCATATACTAAAGGAAGAGTCAAATCAGTATTAACGTCATAATAACCAAGTAAAATATAATTACCCTGACTGTCTACCTTTAAATCCGAAGCTTCATCCATATTTTTTGTGCCAGCTTTCTTTGCCCAAATATAATTCCCATCGGAATCAAATTTAACAATAGCAATATCCCAACTTCCATCACTAAACAATGTATCTGTACCAAAAATTACAGTTTGATAAAAACGAGATGCAGTAATAACATTTCCATCTTTGTCTATTTTAATTACATCAGAGTAATCTGTTAAGTTTCCACCAAATCCATTAGCCCAAAGAATATTTCCACTTGCATCATATTTAGCAATAAAAGCATCAGCATTATCGATTGCAGTAATTGAAACTCCGTTTCCAAAATCGACTGTGTTTTTAAAAGTACCAGCAATATACTTATTGCCTGAAGCATCTAAACATATATCATAAATTTTGTCATCACCTGATCCACCATCTTTAGTGATTTTATCAAATGTGTCATGCTGCCCAAATGTTAATGTACTTAACATTGCAAGCATTAAAAAAGTTAATAATTTTTTCATAAGTTTGTCTCCTAATTGGTAAAAATATTCAATTAACATTCCCTAAATAACCCCGTAACAACTTCCCGATAAATATTCTGGACAGACGTGTCAAACGAGATTACTCAATAATTTTATTTGATGAGTAACATTTTGCGACTTAGATAAAGTCCAGCATTATGTAAAGTATATATATAAATCCCTGAAGAAAGCTTATCTGCATTAAACTCAACTTCATAGGTCCCAGATTTTTGCGTTTCATTAACTAAAGTAGCAACTTCTTGTCCAAGCACATCAAATACTTTTAACATCACATTTTGTTCGTTTGAATTTGGAATAGAATATCTAATTTTAGTTGATGGATTAAATGGATTAGGATAATTATTTTCTAAAACAAAACTATTTAACAAATTGTCGTCTTTTTTTATAACATTAACTTCTGGAGAAACTGTAAATATTTCACTACTTCCACAAGCAACCCAAGGGTAACCTAAAGTATCAACAAATAAATCATAATTTGTTGAAGCGGTTACTACATCCAAATCAATTACATCTTCCCAAGTTTCACCTGAATTAGTGGTCTTTAAAAGATATTTAGACCCAGTAACGTACCAAGTTGATTCATTTACTATTTCCACTGCTTGAATTTCTGAAGGAAGTCCTTTGATAGCTATATAATTCCATGTTTTACCAGCATCGGTAGATTTTACTAAAATTTCACCAGCAGCTAAACCAAAATTACTATTTAAGAATTCAACTTCATTGAAATCAAAAACTCCGCTAGTATCACTAATACTTGCCATTGCCCAAATTTCTCCTCCGTTACCAGTATAACCCAATACAGATTCATTGCCAACAACAACTCCATTATTTTCGTTAAAAAAGTGGAGTGAATTTAACTCATTTGGTAAAGCAGCAATTTGAGTAGTCCAAGTATTTCCGCCATCTATTGTTTTGTAAAATGCACTAATATTTGTAGCTAATTTTCCAACAACAAAACCAATATTTTCATCAATAAACTGAACGTCATAATTATTAACTGAAGTAGCAATTGTATCTTTCATAATTTGAGTCCAAGTAATACCGCCGTCTGTTGTTTTGGAAACCATTCTATTTCGCTGGGCTGCGTAGCCAACATTATTGTCAAGGAAGAAAATATTTTCTACTGTTGGACAAACATTATTACCAGCTATAAATCTACTTTTCCAATTCACACCAGCATCATTAGAAATCATTAAACCGCCATAGAACCCAGCTGCAAGTATATTTCCGTTTTGTAATTGGTCAATATCATAAAGTGTAGAATTTATTACCGGTGTAATCAACTCCCAAGTTTCACCAGCATCGTTTGAAAGAGCAATTCCACCCACGCTGCCAACAATGCATATTTTATCATTTATCATACTAATTGCTTTTCCTTGAAACCCGAAAGGCAAATAAGTTTCTTTCCAAGTCAAACCACCATCAATAGTCTTATATGCAACACTTCCTTTATAAGTAGAACCACCAACAATAATACCTGTGAAATCGTCTAAAAATGTCATTCCATACATATTTACATATTGTCTATCCTCTTCAGCTTGAGCCTCATAATTCCAATTGGCTCCACCATCTGTGGTTCTTAAAGTAAAAGATGGTTGCAATCCAGCTGCACTTGAACCCCAACCAGTTGCACATGCAACACTATCATTAGCCATAGCCACCGAATAGATATCGGTTCGTGAATATACTGGCGGAATGTTTGTTGGATTTGGAGCTTGTTTCCACATTAAACTATCTTTTACATAATAGTAAAATGCAAAAACGCCAGATTTACCACCAACGCAAATTCCATGTTCTGGTGAGCTAAAATTCATTGAACGCAGTTCAGCAGCTACTCCTGTTAATTGAACAGACCAAGTATCACCACCGTCAGTTGTGTATAAAACTTGATAGCCGTTCATTATCCAACCGATGCTTTCGTCAACAAAATAAATTGAATAAATACTTCCTTCAGGAGCGTCAATGGCAACTTGGTTCCAAGTTGTACCGCCATCTAAAGTTTTTAATAAAAGATTTCCGGAACCTCCAGCATAACCAACATTTTCATTTGCAAAGAAAATGCTACTCATTGTTGTAACAACTGGAAGTGTATCCATAGGAGTAAACCATGTTAAGCCACCATCTGTTGTTTTTAGAATTGTTCCACCTGAGCCAGCAATCCATCCAAGATTTTCATTTAGAAAAAACACATCACTAAGAGCATCATAAGAGGCTTGACTAACTTTTCGCCAATTTTTACCACCATAAATTGAAACAGTCATAGTAAGTAATAATAGAATGAGTAATTTTTTGAGCATGATTCCTCCAAAATGATTTAATTAAAATTTGTAAAACCTAAATGTGGTATATATTCCAAAATTATTTTTATTTAGTTCGTTTGCAGATAGATTTGTTGAAGAATACTCAACACGAGGTTCTATTTCCATTGTCTCAGAAATTTTTGCATTTCCACCCAAAGTGATATAATGAGTTGTTACGTTATCGCCACCAAAAATAAAATCGTGTTGTTGGAAAATAAAATTATAGCCTACTCTTATTTTGAATATATCATTAATTGATTTTTCTATTCCAAGTTTGGCAAGATGACTAATTCCGTTTATTTGAGAATATTTGCTATCAATATATTTATTTGAATCAGCAGCAATTGAGTGTAATTCATATTCAGTACCAATTAAAAAATCACCTTCCAAATTAGTATAAGTTGTGCCAATTCCACCATAAACATTACTGATGTTTATATCCCAAATAGTTAAATTGTGTTTACTATTTTTTGTCCAACTATTATTATTGTTATATCCACCAACAAACCCAAACGTAAAATTACTACTTTGCAACCACTTAGCCATAATTACAACATCAGTGTTTTCTTGGCTAGTATATCCATCTTCAACTTCAATTATTGAACTAAGTGGGAAAAGTGACTTCGAGTTATAAATCAAATAGTTAGCATTTAGTCCAATTGTTAAATTATTAATTGGTTTATATTGAGTTTGAAAGCCAACTGCATTCCCAAATTTTTTGAGTTTATAACTTTGAGAAGTTCCGCGAAGTTCAACATTATAAATTTCGCCTCTGTATAAAAACGTTTGTACCGTTCTGTTGTTAACATCGGTTGCTACTATGCGTTCTTGTTCATCAAGTATTTTATAATTAGCACCTAAAACCAAATTATCCGATATTCTATAAGCCAAACCTACATTTCCTGCAACATTACGGAATAATGTTTCAGCATAAGTATATACTTTTTTTAATCCATCTAAAATTTGGTAATTAACAGATGCTCCAAAATAAAAATTATCAAAAATTTCAAGGCTGTGCATAAATTCAAATGTTGGTCCGCTGTATTTATAATCACCAGAAGTGGTATCAGTAAAAAAGAATGCATCGCCAGAGTAAGGATTTAGAGTTAGTATTTTATTTCTGTCCTTATGGAAATCGTATTGATATGTGGCAAAACCACGAAATGTTCCGCTATTACCAAGTGGCTTAATTCCCATAAAGTCAATTGAATAATTGGTAACATTGCCTGATTCATAATATCGGTGATAATCACCATTACTATTTTTAAAAACTGGATTTATGTCTAATCTTTGATTTTGTTGACTATTAACTAACCAAGCTGGATTTCCACCAAGAATAAATGGGTCTATTTGAGAATCTGTATCAATGATTGAATAACTCAATCCACCAAGTTGATCTAGCCGGCTTTGTTGAGCAAACAAACACATATTAACAAGAAGCGTTATAATCACCAATATTATAATTTTTGTATTCATTTACTTTATTGCCATCCTGGAGTTGGTTTGTGAATCACCTTCCAATCTAAGGTACCATCGTTTGTATCAATTCCTTTTTCACGGCGTTGCATTGATTCACCATTATACTTTGGAGGTGATTGAATCCAACCTCTGTCTATTCTATCATCAAGAGTGCTTCTACTGCTATTGCTTGACTGATATTCCACTCCATCCAGAATAGTTTCAATGTCTATACCATCTTCCCAAACTGTGTCAACTCCACTTGCTAAAATAATTATGTCTGATGTTAGGTTAATCATAAAGTCAGTTGTTCTATCTAATCTAAAATTAATTAAATTAGGGACTTTGGGATTATCGAAATCGACTGCATTAAATTGATTAACAAACTCCCAATGAACATTACTTAAGTCAATACTTGTTCCAACTGTTGCAGAATGGTCAATTGCATCTTGAGCAATTGCTATAAATGTTTGCGGTTCAAATGGATAATTTTTTTCACCACTTCGTCCAGGAAATTTGAACGCATAAGTAACACCATCAATATCATCATCGGCATCCCAATCATCGCCTGGATCTTTAGTGGAATTATCTGTTCCTGCAACCCTAAATATTTGCATTCCATCTAAATATTTTACTTCGTCACTGCTATTATATAGCTCAATAAATTGATCATAAAAAAAGAAAATGCTATTAACTGGCCCACCAGCATAAATTTCATTAATCGAAATTCCAGTGGATGAAATTGGTTTAGCAAATATTGTGTCGAGAATTTCTGTGCCACTTAAAACTTCTATATCATTTGAATTTCCAACTATCAAAATTGTTTCATCCAACGGGTGTTTTCCTCGAGCTGAAATTTGATAAACTGATGAAGGTATATTCTTCAAATTTAAAATACCATTTTCATGAGTGTATTCAGTTCTAATGCCGTATTCTGAAACAAGAATCATTTCCGAATTAGCTAAAGGAACATAATTTTTTATGGAATCAACACCAGAATTATTCCACACAGCTACAATTTTTAACTCCGCTTCACCATCAACCTGAAGTGGCGCTTTTTCTTGGCAAGAAAAAAGAAGTGTTAATAATAGTAATGTTTGTAATATTTTTTTCATTGTTTAACTTCCAAAAACAATTATTCAAATAATTTATCAAATATCATACTGAACTCCATTCCGTAAAATAGGTCAGGATTTCTTGTTGTTTCACGGTAATAATCTGATGGTGGATAATAGTAATTCCAAATTGCTGGGTCATCTAAGAAATTATTAACGTAAAATGATACTTCTGCACCATCAAAAAGTGATTTAGAAACGTTAAAACTAAATAGCCATTTTGGAGGTTTAGAAATAACTGATTCTTCATAATCACGACTAATTTTTCCACTTTCAGTAAGTAGATTTTTATCAACAGGTATTAAACTAAAATTTTGATATCTATCAGAATAAAGTTGTTCTGCACGAAGTGTAACCCATAAACCTAGATCTTGGTTTACATAATTTAAGTAGTAATTTATCTGAAGTTTATCGCTCCATTGACCTGACGATGGGTAATAAAATCCAATTAATGTGTCTGCTTCAACACCAGGAACTTGATAATTAGCATATTGCCCTAATGATTTATCATAATTATAAGTATAGGAATAACTAGTACTTGGTGATCTATCATAACTATAAGCACCTGTTATTTTAAAATTGGTATTAAGAAAATCAATTTTTGCTGTTCTAAAAGTGAATTCGAGACCCTTACTAAGATGCTTTCCAAGGTTATAGCTAAGTGAATACTCGTCAATATAATAAATTTCCTTTTTTCCGTTGTTTTCAATCTCTTTAAATACGGGAATATCTTTGTAATCAGGGTCATTATTTCTTTCGCTATAATATGCGGTAAGTGAAATTCCCATTTTATTCATAAACTTATGGTCATACGATATTTCTATTTGAGATGTTTTATAACCTTTTAAATTAGGGACTTGTTTATTGTATCTAAAATATTCAATTGTTCCCGAAATGGGGTTTCTCCATTCTAAAACCGTTTCTGGAGGATAAATTGTACTCATCGCTGGCGATTTTGAACTACTTCCCAAATTAATTCTTAATTGATTTTTTGCAGAAAAATATGTTAAAAGACTAATTCGAGGATTAAAAAAACTACCTTGATAAGAATTGACCAAATCGCCATCGCCCCAAAGTCCACTAATGTTTAGGGAATTTGGTCTATACATTTCATATCTGAAGCCGAACATAAGTGAAAAATCGAATAAAAAATGCCCAGTTAATTTATCTTCGGCATACATACTTAAAATTAATTGGCCTGGAACAGAATCAAAACTATAAGGTCTATTTTGTGATTCTACGCCATAATAATTGTAAACTGTGTCAAATACAACTCCTTCACCAGTATTTGCATCGTATTGAACCTCTGTTCCAGCAAGGAAATTATGAATGTATTCACCAGTATAAAAAACGTTTTGCCATTCTAAACGTCCACCAGCAAGCCATTGAATACCTTTATTTTCTAATTTTCCAATGTAAGAAGAGAGAGTATCATTTTCTGGAGTAACTAAATATTCTGTAACTAATTTACTTTTCATGGAGTTTATTTTTCGCATGCTAACATAAGCATTATACTTAAAATCAGAAATTTGGTTAAAAGGTTTAAAAGTTCCCCATGTATTAAACCCTACTGTATAACCTCTATTATAATCCTTGGTTTGAAGTAAATCACCTTGTGGTTCTTCTTCGTCACTAATAAATTGACCTTTAAATTTATAATTTGCAATCCAATCATCAAAATGTTTAAGTTCAAACGTAAGTTGTGTGGTAAATCGTGTATATTCATCACCAATTAATCTTAAATCTCTTTCACTGCGAGCAATATTAAAATTGTAATTAAGCGAGTTACTATTTTTTAAGTCAAATCCACCACCAAGATTTGCTTCGGTGTTTTGGGGATTATTTTTCACTTTAATTCTATGAGGAGCAGCGCCCATTTTTGTGCTAAGTTCAATAATTCCATTTGAAAAATCGCCATATCTAACCGAAGGCATTCCGGAAATAACTGAAACTGATTCAAGATTATCTGCTGGAATTTCGCGTAAATCGACACTTCCTCCTACATTATTAACGCCAAATTTTGCACCAGTCATAGCTTCAAACTGCATATTGGAATTATTAGAAATCGGTTCGCCATCTATAATAACTTTGGTTCCAAAAGCTGAAATATTATCACCTTCGCTTGCTCTTATTGCAATTTGGCTTGTTTTGCTAATTCCAGGATTTGCTGATTTTTGCACTCCAGGAACCAAATCGAGAACATCACCCAAGTTTGTTGCTTGGAAATGCTCAATTTCGCCAGAGTTTATATCAGTTTTAGTTGCAATATCTCTTGGAAGAAGGTCATCTTTTGCTGTAACTGTAATTCCACCTACGTTAAACGATTCTGGTTTTAAGTTAAAATCGAGTTCAATAAATCTATTTTCAATAATCTCAATGTCCAATATTTTTTTTGTATATCCAACGTATGAGGCTTGCACTTTATATTTTCCAACGGGAACATTATCTATTCTATACTTTCCTTGGAAACATGTAGCTACGCCTAAATTGGTACCAATAATAATAATGTTTGCAGAAAATAACACTTTACGATTTTCATCATAAACAATTCCTTTAATTCCACCTGTTTTATCTATGTTTTCATTTAGGTTTTTAAGGGGACTAAGTATCTGATTATCGATTGGGTAAGTTGTAGTGTTGAAAAAAAAGCAAACTAAAATGAGCATAAAAAGGCGACTTAACTTCATTCCAAACAACACTCGCTGTATATATAAATATTTTTATTAATAGGTTGAATGAAACTACAACTTCAAAAGTTAAAATTCAACAATTTTTTTTATATAGTAAACAGATTTTGTTAAAACTGAATATTTATTCTAATTTTACTTTTATGAATACTATTTATGCTAATAATTAGCTAAAAATGAGCCTAAAAGAGCTATTTAACTTGTAAAAATAATTATATATTCAAATTATTCGTATCCATTTGGGTTTTCGGATTGCCAATGCCACGAATCTTCACACATTTTTTCAATTCCGTATTTAGCTTCCCAATTTAATTCCTTTTTCGCTAAATATGGATTTGCATAACACTCCGCAATATCCCCTGCTCTTCGTGATACAATTTTATATGTAATTTTTTTATTTGAAGCTTTTTCAAATGCTTTAACAACTTCAATTACTGAGTAACCTTTTCCTGTTCCTAAATTATATTCAACACATCCTGGAATTGTTTTTAGCTTTTCAAGTGCAGATAAATGTCCGTTTGCTAAATCAACAACATGAATATAATCGCGAACGCCAGTTCCATCAATTGTTGGGTAGTCATTTCCAAAAACGGAAAGTTCAGCTCTTTTTCCTACTGCTACTTGAGTGATAAAAGGCATTAAATTATTTGGAATTCCATTAGGATCTTCGCCTATCAATCCAGATTCGTGAGCGCCAACCGGATTAAAATAACGAAGTATTATAATATTCCATTTTTTATCGGCTTTATATAAGTCGCGTAAAATTTCCTCAATCATCAATTTTGATCTTCCATAAGGATTGGTTGCCGAAAGTGGAAAATTTTCCATTATTGGAACGGTATGTGGATCGCCATAAACTGTTGCTGATGAGCTAAAAACGATATTTTTCACATTATTTTCATTCATTACTTCAAGCAAATTCAAAGTTCCATTTACATTATTTTTGTAGTAATGCAAAGGCATTTCTACTGATTCGCCCACAGCTTTTAACCCAGCAAAGTGAATAACTGCATCAAATTTTTCATCAGAAAAGATTTTTCCAAGCGCTTCTTTATCCAATAAATCGGCTTTGTAGAATTTTATAGTGGTGTTTGTAATCTTTTCAACTCTTTTGAGTGATTCAATTTTACTATTACTCAAATTGTCAATTATTACAACTTCATAATTCTCTTTTACTAATTGAATTACTGTGTGGCTTCCAATATAGCCAACTCCACCTGTTACCAATATTTTCATTGTTTTTCCCAAAATTTTTTCACTTTATTTTTTAAGACATGTAATATAACATTTTGATATTTGAAATAATAAGTTATTTCGTTAATTTTGGACTCACATTAATCATAATAACCACTGAAAGGTAGGTGATAACTTTGGTTGGCATTATTCTATCAGATAATGAGAATATTGACAGAGCTCTAAAACGCTTTAAGAAAAAATACGAGCGTTCTGGTGTTCTTAAAGAATTTAAGAAACGTCAGTATTTCGTTAAACCTTCTATTGAAAATAGATTGGAACGAATTAAGGCGAAAAGAAGAGCTTATAAAGAATCTCGTAGAGATAACTAAAGTTAAAAACCCCTCAAAGTTGAGGGGTTTCGCTTTTTAAATCAACTAATTAAAACTCAACTTATTTTGAGTTTAAATAATACTTTTCGAAATGTGTAGTTACTTTGGTGAAAACTTCATCTATCGTACTGCAAAAATCAAATAATTTTAAATCACTTCTACTAATTGTACCATGCTCTATTAGTTTTTCAAAATTGATGATTTCTTTCCAGAATAATTCATCATAAATAACAACTTTCATATTTTTTTTGATTTTTTGAGTTTGCATTAAGGTAACTACTTCCATCAACTCATCTAATGTTCCAAATCCACCTGGGAAAACTATAAGAGCCTTTGCAAGATATACAAACCAAAATTTTCTCATAAAGAAATAATGAAACTCAAATGTCGATTCTGGTCTAAGGTAAGAATTACCAAATTGTTCAAATGGAATTGAAATATTTAGTCCAATTGAATCACCGCCGGCAAGTCTTGCACCTTTATTTGCAGCTTCCATAATTCCAGGACCACCACCACTGCAAACAATGAATCTTTTTTCATCTTCAGATAGCTTCATTGACCATTCGGTTAATCTTTTGGAAAGTTCAACTGCATCTTCATAATAGCGTGACATTAGAACCATTCGTTCAGCTTGAGCAAGGTCTTCTTTGTATTTAACCGAAGTTTTATTTTCAGCTTTTTTTATTTCTCGAAGCTTTGCTTTAGCTTCTTTTTCTGATTTAATACGTGCTGAACCAAAAAACACTATTGTATCAATAATTTTATTTTTACTGAATCGCAATTTTGGTTCTATAAACTCAGACAAAATTCTTAATTCTCTAGCACCAGCAGAGTTAAGAAATTCAGCATTATTATATGCTTTATGTACTTCTGCCTTCTTTTTCGTCATAATTACTCCATACTTTTAATTTTGGACTGTGAATATACAAAAAAACCTATCCTTTCCTAAGAAAGATAGGTTTATTTGATAAATATTTAATAAAATTATTTTTCTGTGTTAGCAGGCACTTCGTTTTGTTGAGCAGGAAGTGTCGGAGTTGTTGGCGCTTGTTGAGCCTGAGAATTTTGAATGATGCTTTCTCTTTGGTCTGTTGTTGATTGACCTGGTAAGAAAAACAAGTTGATTGCTATTGCTAAAACTAGCAAAGAACCACCTAACCACCAAGTTGATTTGCTCAAAAAATCTGCTGTTCTTCTGGAACCAAACATATTTCCAAAACTTCCAGATGCACCACCTGTTATACCAGCCATGCCACCACCTTTACTTGATTGTAATAAAATTACAACAACAAGCAAAAATGAAATAATAATTTCAATTGTAACTAATAATGTATACATTAACTTTTTCTCCTAATAAATTGTAGCGAGAGAGGGATTCGAACCCCCGACACGTGGATTATGATTCCACTGCTCTAACCTACTGAGCTACCTCGCCATAATTTCAAAATTCAGACCTCAAATATAGAAATAGAATAAAATAATTACAAGATATTTGATTTAAATGTTTTAAACTTTTGTAAAATATTTTTTAGTTCATTTTATTTTTTTACTAATTTTTTCAAATATTGTTGAAAATAGCTTTCATAATTAAGTTATTCCCGTTTTGTTGTTTAAACTGCCATAATAATAGAATTATGAATTTTGTTGCTTTTTTAGAAGATAAATGAAAGCAGGAGCTCCAATCATTGCAGTTACAACTCCAACTGGCAATTCAGAAGGCAAAATTATTGTTCGTGCAATTGTATCAGTAATTATTAAAAAAATTGCTCCAACAAAAAAAGAAGCTGGAACAACAATTCGGTTGTCAATTCCAAAAATAATTCGCACAACGTGAGGAATTAAAAGCCCAATAAATCCAATTATTCCGCTAACGGAAACAATTGCTCCGACAAGTATGCTTGCAAAAATATAAATAACTGTCTTATTCTTTTTTGTATTTAATCCAAGATTGGAAGAATCTTCTTCACCCATTGCTAAAAGATTTAGTTTATAGCCAAATAACGATAGAATTATTGAAATAATAATGGAAATTACGATGATATAATATGAAGAAACATTATCAGCCATTGTCAAATTTCCAATAAGCCAAAATATTGCCGTTCGTAAAGTTTGATCAAGAAAAGTAAGTAACAGCAAAATTGCAGCAGAAAAAAAGGCACCAATCATAACTCCTGTTAACAGAAGCGTATTTGGTTCAAGTCTGCCGAATCTGTGTCCTATCAAAAAGACTAAAATAATTACAACTAAAGCTGCAACAACCGAAAATATTTGAATGAAAACAAACGATAATCCTAAAAACAATGCAAAAACGGCACCGAAACTTCCACCACTTGAAACTCCAAGAATATAAGGATCTGCAAGTGGATTCATAAGCAAAGCTTGAAAAACTGCACCAGCAACCGAAAGTCCGCCACCGACGCCAATGGCTAAAAGAAGTCGTGGAATTCTTATATTGAAGATAATTTCATTATTAGTAATAGAACCTGCCTTATCAAATAATAATTGAAAAACTTCACCAATCGAAATAGTTACCGAACCAAGTTGAAGCGAAATTAGGCTTGTAATAATTAATAACCCAAAAAGAATTGAAAGTCTTATGGTAAACGATTTTAGATTTATTTTTCTATCGAGTTCCATAAAGCATCAATCAAATTTGAAGTACCATCTTGAGTTACTGATGAAATGAGAAAAGGAATTCCATCATAATTTTTAATTTTTTTGGATAGTAACTTCTTTTTCTCCTTTTCGTTTAATAAGTCAGATTTTGTAAATGCGATAATTCGTTTTTTATCCTTCATTAAATCGCTAAATTCGATAAGTTCGTTCAATAAAACATTAAACTCTTTTTGAGGTTTTTCAACAGTTGCATCAATAAGAATTAAAAGCACTTTTGTACGTTCAATATGCTTAAGAAACTTGTGTCCGAGTCCTTTTCCAACATGTGCACCTTCAATAATTCCTGGAATATCTGCAATAACAAAGCTATTAAAATCTTTGTATTGAACAATTCCAAGATTTGGTTCTAAAGTAGTAAAAGGATAATCTGCAATTTTGGGTCGAGCGGCAGAAACCACCGAAATGAAAGTCGATTTTCCTGCATTTGGAAATCCAACAAGACCAACATCGGCTAAAAGTTTTAGTTCAAGAATTATGTTCACTTCTCTGCCTTCAATTCCAGGCTGAGCGTAACGTGGAGCTTGATTTGTGGCAGTTGCAAAATTGCTATTTCCCTTTCCACCAATTCCACCTTTTAAAAGAACTACTTTCATACCGTTTTCGTTAAGATCGGCAAGTAATTCTTCAGTTTCTTCTTCTTTAATTATAGTTCCGACAGGCACTTTTATAATTATATCTTCACCATCTTTTCCATCTTTTTGCGATTTTTCTCCTGGTGCACCATTTTCTGCAACGGATTTTCTTCGGTACTTAAAATCGAGCAAAGTAGTTAAGTTGTTATCCGCTACAAATATTATATCGCCACCTTTTCCTCCATTTCCACCAGAAGGACCACCTTTTGCAACAAATTTTTCGCGTCTAAATGCAACAGCACCACGTCCGCCATTGCCCGCTTTAACATATATTTTTGCGTAATCAATAATCATTTGTTCTTCTTTTTTTGCAATACAATCAAATAAGATTGTATCTAATTATTTAAAAAATTCTGAAATAATGCTCTTAAAAAGTTTAATTTCCTTTGTGGATTTATCCAAAAACGCTTTACTTGCAATATTATCAATTATTTTTAGAGCTTCTTCTTCACTTTTGCTTTCGGAAATTTCTTCAATGGCTTTGGCAAAATCTTCCATATCGTAGTCAAAAACTACTTCTATAATTTTAGGTATTTTTTTGTTGTCCAATAATACCGAAATATCAATTAAGCGAGTTGATTCAACTTTATCAGTATCAGTTTCTTCAAAAAGTCCTTCATTTTCCGTTTCAACTAATTCGTTTTCTTCTAATTCTTCTTCACTAAAAAGCATTGGTTCAATTTCAATATTTTCGGTTTCTGCTATTTCTTCATCCAAAATAGCTGCACTTTCTTCTAATTTTTGCGATTCAGTCATTATTTCAGAAATCTCATCTTTAACAAAAACTACGGAATTTAGATTTTCTTCGTCTTCGTTTATAGCTGGAATAAAGTCATTTTTTTCATTATTTGAAGATTCAGTAACCCAACCATCTTTTTCTTCTTCTTCAATTGTTGGAATTTGATCATTTTCGTCCAATTTTGAATCAGATTCATCAAAACTAAATTTAATTGAATTACCAATTTTTACAAAACCATTTTCCGTAGTTTGCTCATCGTTTTCGAGTAATTCCTCTTTTGGGGATTCTGTAATTATTTCTTCGTCCAAAATGTCAAGATTATCATTATCATCTATTTCTAAACGCGATAAATTTGGGTCTTCCACAATATCACTAACATTAATCTCTTTTTCCTCGTCCACAAAATCGTAAATTTCATTAATGTTGCTTTCGTCAACTCGTCTTTCTTCATCCATTTCTGGAGGTTCATTCACTTGTTCCTTTTTGCCTTCAAAATCAACCGCTTCATCTTCAATTTTTTCAATATGCGATTCAAGAAACGACTTTTTTGCTTCCTTAATAAAATTTGGTTCTTCTAAAAAATCAGTTGGTTCATTTTCTTGCAAATTTTCACTATAAATATTAGTATTTTCGATTATAGGAGTTTCATCCTCAAAATCTTCAATTTTGCTATCTGTGGAATTTTCAACGTCGGATAAATCATTATTTTCTTCAAAAACTTCATTTTCAGCATTTGAATTATAATCCCACGATTTTTCAAAATTATCTGGATTTAGCAACGCATTTTTGTATTCGCTTATATCAATTCTATTTTTGTTAATTAATCCAAATTTATTGTCAAGAATTGCTTTTAGATTTTTCAAACCTTTATCGACTAAAAATAATTCCACAAATTGTTTTGAAATTTTACGGTTGCTAATTTCACCTGCATAAATAAATTCAGCAATGCTCAAAAATGCATTATCAAGCACTTTATCAAAATTGCTATCAAAACTAATTTTGTCAATTTTGTCTAAAAGCTCCTCAAACTCGCTGTGTGTTATTGAAATCATCCTTTTTTTATCAAAAAAGTTAATCAGCAATCTTTTCAAATAAGGATAATAATAAAGATAGTTGAGTATTTGTTTTACTTCGGTAATTTGCTTTGTTAACTCGTTTTCATTTTCAAAAACAAATTGCATTAACGACCATTTTGGACGAATTATAAAATTTGCATTAAACGAAGCTGCATGTAGCAATAATTTACTTAAATATTCAATTGAAAATTTTCTCGTCCGTTTTATTTCTTCGCCAATTTGTGCAAAATATTCCGTTATTTTTTCTCCAGAATAATCAAAAAGCGAATCTTTTAATAACTTTTGTCTATCTTCGAAAATTAAAAAATCAATTTCTGCTGATAAATATTGAAGTAGCGCTGGATGTAAATTAGTTAAAACCAATTGCTCATAAGTTATGAACGACCCTAAATGCTTAATTTTATTCAGGTTATATTTATAAATAAACTCAATCTCTTTTTCAAACATTGTGATGCTCTTTTTTAAACAGACTTCAATTAATTGATTTAATGCTTAAATTTAACAATTTATTTGCTAATGGAGTAATTAAATAATAATCTTTTAATACTGAAATAAGTATTTTTTTACTTTTGAGATAGTATTTAAGTGCTGATGAAAGCCAAATATCAAATATATTCCTTTGTTAAACTATCCTCAGCTTTTCTTTTTAGAACTTCAATATTATTATTAAGCATATTTTCAATATCGTTTTTAAGATAATTTGTCTTGTAAGAAGTTACTTTTGTCTCGTTTAAGTGAATAATTTCTGAACTTGAAATCTGGATATTATAATTTTTTTCCAAAATATATTGATAAATGGAAAGTTGCAAAGAATAATGGATAAAATTGCAATCCATTAAGCGAGAACTTGATTTGTGATTGCCCATTTTGCTTCTAAAAGAACTCATTTCAATTTTTTTACTGGTTTTCCAATCCATAATTTTATACAAACCTGTTTCTAAATCAAGAACCAACAAATCGATTGAGCCAGCTAATTTTAACTCTTTTGAATAAACAATCACTTCCGAAAACAATTTATAACGGTCATTAAAATTTTGCTTTAACCAATCAACCGCAAGTCGGCTTTTTTGTTTAATTGGAAAAACATTATTATCAATATATTGTTGAATTTCGTTGTGAATTGCAGTTCCTTCATCACCAGATTTATCCCATTCTTCCACCAATTCTTGCGGAGTCATATTTATATATTTATCGTGCGAACTTGTTAAATTATTTGCAACTCCAATTTTATCAAATGTTTCAAAAAATAATTTTACAAAACTTGTACAAGAAGTAAATTGGAAATCCGGGTCATCTAAAAGTTGGTATTTGTGTATATCGTCTATTAAAATAATGTTATTATCAGTAAATTTTTGCATTCAAAGTCTCTTTTTTTTTGAATGCGAAGATACAAAACTATTTGTTAGTATTTCTTTTTAATCAAATATTCTTCCAATTCAGTTCATAATTGCACTTTTTAAAAATGTAATTACAAATAAATACTCTTCATTAAATATGTTTTTTTTGAGATAGATTGTCTAAAACTTTGATTGGAAATCTTATTATTGCTTTTAACAAATCAAAAATTGCTGTTACAGTAAACCCTAATAATCTAAATGGAAGAAGAATTAGCCACACAATTGGATAAAGTATTACTCCAATTATTGCAATGGGCCAGCAAAGAATTAGCAAAATAAGCCAAAGAATAAAAGTTATCATATTGATTTTCCTTATAAAAATATGCAATTATGACGTTCTAATGTGAAAAATTGTTCAAAGATTTGCTTCTTTGGTAATTGTAAATAAAAATAAGACAAAAATATTAGAAATTTGGACTACATTTTCTCAAAATTCTTTGACTGAATCAGGATTGAATAGCCAATATTTAACATTTGATAATAAATATTTTGTATATTTATAGTAATTGAGAAAAAGAAAATAATAATAAAATAAGGTAGAGAGATATTGATATCGCAAGTTGGGCAATTGCTATTCCAGAGTTTGAAATTGGAATAGAGGAAAGTCCGAACTCCAAAGAACAGAGTGCCGGGTAACTCCCGGGGATTGTAACAATATTGTTATAATTACGGAAAGTGCAACAGAAAATATACTTTCTCGATTTATCGAGATAAAGGTGAAATGGCAGGGTAAGAGCCTACCGCTTTGTTAGTAATAACAAAGGTCCTTAATTGGAGTCCCGCTTGTCGGGATCAGTGCAAACCCCACTTGGAGCAAGATCATGTAAAGGATTTTTTTGCTAATGCAGAGCAAAGTTGTTCGCTTTGATAATCCCGGGTAGATCGCTTGATTCTGTTAGTAATATCAGAACTAGATAAATAATTGCCATCCCAATTTATTGGGAAACAAAATTCGGCTTATAGATTTGCGATATCATTTTCTCTCTATAAATACGATGATTGAAAAACGATGGACAATAAAGGAAGCGCCAGATGAAAAAATGGTGCTGGCTTTGGCGGATAGTCTTAATATATCAAATATATTAGCGACTATATTGATTCTTAGAGGTATAACAAACTTTAATGAAGCAAAAACATATTTTAGACCTGACATAAGTTTGTTGCATGATCCATTTTTAATTGATGGGATGCTTAGTGCAACAAATAGGATAATTGATGCTATAACAAATAACGAAAAAATTGTTGTTTATGGCGATTATGATGTTGATGGTACCGCATCGGCTGCAATTTTGTATCTATTTTTAATAGAGCTAAAAGCTAATGTTGAAGTACATATTCCAAATAGGTTAACTGATGGATATGGTTTATCTATTGAATCTATCGATCTACTTGCTGAGCAAAAAACTGACTTAATTATAACAGTTGATTGCGGAATAACTGCTGTTGAAGAAGTTGACCACGCCAATATGTTAGGAATTGATGTGATTATTAGTGACCATCATAAACCAAAAGAAACTATTCCAAATGCAATTGCCGTTCTTGACCCATTAAAACCAGGTTGTAATTATCCTTACAAATATCTTTCTGGCGCTGGAGTTGCTTTTAAGTTAGCTCGTGCAGTTTCTGATAGAGTTGGACGTAAAAACGATATGCTACAATATCTTGATTTAGTAGCACTTGCTGCCGCAGCTGATATTGTTCCTTTAACTGACGAAAATAGAATTTTAGTCAAAAGAGGAATGGAAATGATAAACGAAAATCCCCGACCAGGAATATTAGCGTTAATCAAAAAAGCAAAAAAGGAACTTGGTGGTTTAACGGCTGGACAACTTGTTTTTACAATTGCACCTCGAATAAATGCTGTTGGAAGAATGGGAGATGCAAAAAGAGCTGTTGATTTGTTCATTGAAAAAAATATTGACGAAGCTGATAAAATAGCTCAAATTCTTGAAGATGAAAACTATCAGCGTAGGAAAATTGATGAAATGACTTTTTCGCACGCTGTTTCAATAATTGAAGAAACTGTCGATTTAACAAAAGAAGTTGCAATAATAATTCACGTTGATGAATGGCACCCTGGTGTAATAGGAATTGTGGCTTCACGCGTTGTTGAAAAATATTATCGTCCCGCAATTATGCTATCAACTGTTGATGGTGTGGCAAAAGGCTCTGCAAGAAGTATTGCTGGGTTTAATATATACGAAGCACTTCAAGAATGTAACGATATGTTAATTCAGTTTGGCGGACACGAAGCCGCTGCTGGAGTTGCTATTGAAATTGAAAATATTGATAAATTTAGACTTAAGTTTAATCAAATTCTTAGGGAGAAAATGAAGGAAAAAGATATTATTCCCGAAATTAAAGCTGATATTGCTATTTCTCTTTCGGAAATTACACCAAAGTTTATTAGAATACTTGATCAATTTGCTCCTTTTGGACCAGGCAATATGCGTCCAGTTTTTGTAGCAACCGATGTACAGCTTGCAAATTATCCACGAATTGTTGGCTCAAACCACCTTCTAACTACATTAAGACAAGAAGGAAGTGACAAAATTTTTGATGCAATTGGATTTAATTTAGGTTATTTTGCAGAAAGTATTGCTAAAGATAGAGATTTAATAGATATAGTTTTTACAATAGAAAAAATTTCAAAAAACGGGATTTTATATCCCCAAATTAGATTAAAAGATATAAAAGTGAAAGAGAACGTTAATTAATTAATAGGAGTTGTTATGTCAGGTCACTCTAAGTGGTCAACAATAAAAAGAAAAAAAGGGGCACTTGATCAAAAACGAGGCAAAATATTTACAAAATTAATTAAAGAAATTACAGTTGCAGCCAAAATTGGTGGTGGAGATATTGACGCAAATCCTCGCTTAAGATTAGCTTATGATAATGCAAGATCTGCCAATATGCCAATGGATAATATTGAACGTGCTATCAAAAAAGCTACTGGTGAGTTGGAAGGTGTAACTTTCTTAGAATTAATGTATGAAGGATATGGACCATCTGGAGTTGCCTTTATTGTTGAGTGTTTAACTGATAATAAAAATAGAACTGTTGCTGATGTAAGACACCTATTTACAAAATATGGTAACGGACTTGGTGAATCGGGTTCTGTTGCTTGGATGTTTGATAGAAAAGGAATTATCACGCTTCCTAAACAAGGTAAAGCTGAAGATGAAATTTTTGAAATTATTCTTGAAGCTGGTGCTGATGATTTACAATCGGAAGACGAATTTTTTGAAGTAACTACTTCGGTTGATTCTTTTGAAACTGTTCGAAAAGCTCTTGTTGATGCAAAACTCGAAATCGAAAATGCATCTTTACAATGGATTGCTAAAAACACAATTGAAGTTGAAGGCGAAGCATCCGAAAAAGTTGAAAAACTATTTGATATGTTAGATGATAGCGACGATGTTCAAAATGTGTATTCAAATGCTGATTTTAAAGAATAAATTGCAATATATAATATGATAATTATTGGAGTTGATCCCGGAACCATTATTACTGGTTTCGGGATTATTAAATACGAAAACAACAAACTTAGCTATATAAATTCTGGAATAATAAAAACTCCAACTACTAAAGAAATTCCACCACGCTTAGAAGCAATTTACGACGAACTTGAACGCTTAATCTCTATTTATAATCCAACTCAATTTGCAATTGAAACGGTATTTTATAACAATAATGTTCAATCTATATTAAAAATTGGATATGTTAGAGGAATTTTATTGCTTGTTGCTCAAAAACACAAACTTGAAATAACCGAATATTCACCACGTGAAATTAAAAAATCAGTTGTTGGAAATGGTGCTGCTTCCAAAGAACAAGTTCAATTTATGGTAAAAAAGTTACTCGCTTTGCAAAATGATTTTCCCAAATTTGATGAAAGTGATGCACTTGCAATTGCAACTTGTCATGCTTTCAAAAAAGACTCGCTATCACACAAAAGTGGAAGTTGGAAGAAATTCGTTGAAGCAAATCCCGATAAAGTTTTATAATATTTAAAGGTAAAAAAATGATTGGATATTTAACTGGAAAAATTATTTCAAAAAAACCTACTCAGGTTTTACTGGATGTTAACGGAGTTGGCTACATTGTAAATATTACAATAAACACTTTTGAATCCATTTCGCAAAACAAAGGCGAAATTGTTTCGCTGTTTACCTATTTAAGTGTTCGCGAAGATGCTTTAGTCCTTTTTGGATTTTTCACACAATCCGAAAAAGATATGTTTGAACTACTTATAAGCGTAAATGGCGTTGGTCCAAAATCTGCTCAATCAATTTTATCTGGAATTAGAATTGACGAATTGCACACAGCGTTGAGAAATAATGATTTAAGTAGGATTATTGCAATTCCGGGAATTGGGAAAAAAACTGGCGAACGACTCTTAATTGAATTACGCGACAAAGTTGAAAAACTTTCCGATACATTTGAACATACATCCGATAGCAATTTTGCAATTAAAAATGATGCAATTCTTGCTTTATCTCAACTTGGATATAATTCAAAAGTAGCCGAAAAAGCTGTTAGAACTATTTTGGCAGGCGTTGATAATCCAACTTTGGAACTTTTAGTTAAAAATTCGCTCAGTTTATTGAACAAATAATGTTAAAAAACCCAACTTGGGGAAAAATTTTTACCTAAAATTTTACTTGTTTTTTTTATTTTTCTTAAATAACTTTGTGCTAGCTAATCACTAATAAAGGAAAAACTATAGAATAATTCTCTACATTTGTTATTTATTATTTAGGTAGAGGTCCGTTTTGGAACCGTTATTAATTATAGTTTTGACTCTTATTCTGTTTGTATCACTTTCAATTGTATTCAAACTCAATCCGGTTAAAACCAAGTTTTTTTTCATAAGAAAAAGGTATAAATGATATTTTTCTACTTTTTGTCACATTTGTGACACTAATTTATTTGTAAAAATATGACTTAAAATATCATTATCCATCAACTTATGGGAGCTATTATGGAAGCGAGAGAAAGTGTATTTCGAAATCCAATTTCTGAATTAATCAGCGATGAGATTTTCTATCTTTTAAAGGATCGCAATTTGATTAATGAAAAAAACTTGAGAGACTACCAAATTAAAAAGAAATTTAAAGCATTACGAAATTCTTCAATAACATCTACTGAAGCTATTGAAGTTATTAGAAAAGAATATCCTTATTTGCAGTTTGATTCTATTCGCAAAATTATTTATTTGGGAAATAAAGAGTAATAATTTGTTGTTTTTATGCGGAGTGAAAGATTTTTTGCTTTCTCTCCGCAAATTTTAAGCTCTTTCAAGTGAAAAACTAAATGTAGTTCCTAAACCTTCGGTGCTTTCTGCCCATATTTTACCATTATTTTTTTCGAGCAACTCTTTACACAAAATTAGTCCAAGTCCAGTGCCAGATTCATTTGCAGTTCCCGAAGTTGTTAAATGTTCATCTAATTTGAATAATTTTTTTAGATTTTCACTACTAATTCCAACCCCAGTATCTTTTATATGAACTATAACTTTTTCATCTAAAACTTCGTCGGAGACAAAAATGCTTCCATTTCTTTTTGTAAATTTTATAGCATTCGATATTAAATTTTGAAAAACTGAGCCAATCATTGTCCTATCACCAACTATTGATATTTGTTCAGTAATACTATTTTGGATTTTAATACTTTTCTTTGAAGCCAAATTTTCCAAAAGCATAATTGTATCATTTACCAAAGGAGACAACTCTATTTTTTCTTGAGTTTTACTTATTCTTCCAGTTTTAATCTGTGCCCATTGAAGCAAATTTAATAATAAATTATAAACGCTGTGTGCTGATTTGTTTATTTCCTTTGAAAATGACCTAATTTCTTCCATTGATAACTCGGATAAATCTTCAACTAAAAACTCTGAAAGATTTAACAAAGCATTAAACGGACTTTTCAAATCGTGTGCAATTATTGAAAAAAACTTATCCTTTTCTTCATTTATCTTTTTCAATTCATCTTCAGAAAATTTTAGTTGTTTATTTACTTCGGCAAGTTCTTCGTTAAATTGGCGTAATAACTTTTCTTGATTTTTAGTTTCGGTAACATCTCTAATAATTCCTCTATAACCAATAACCTTTCCATCTTTATTTTTTAACATAAAGGAGGTTTCCAAAACTATAATTTCGTTGCCCAATTTACCTTTAATGCGAATTTGATAATCCTTTACAAATCCGTCTTTTTCAATTTGTTTAATTAGTTTATCGCGTTCGGAAGGGTCAAAATACAAATCGTTTGCAATATTTATTTTCATTATGTCGTCTTTGGAATCATATCCAAAAAGTTCAATTCCAGAAGGATTGATATCAATCAATTTTCCTTCGGGAGTGCTTTCGTAAAGCACATCTTTTAATTCCATAAAAAGCGTCTGATATTTTTCCTCCGCTGAATTTAAGGAATTGTTACCCTTTTCCTGCAAAATACTTTTAAGTTTTGCGTTTTCTTGTTGTAATAATTCAATTTCTGTTAAATAATTTTCCATATTAACTCTATTAAATAAATTATTGTTAAATTTGCATTAAATATACATTATTTTAAACTAAAATTGAAAAAATAATATGACCGAAATTTTCCAACTAATTCTTCTTTTCGTTTTTGGCATAATTGCTGGGATTCTTAATGTAAATGCTGGTGGAGGTTCGGTTTTATCTTTGCCAATGTTATTGCTCTTGGGCTTAGATAGCGCAGTTGCAAACGGCACAAATAGAATTGCAATTCTGTTCCAAAATCTTTCTGCAATACTTTCATTCAAAAATGAGAATCACTCACAGTTTAAATTAAGTTTCAAATTGGCTTTGTTTACTTTGCCAGGTGCAATTATTGGAGCGTATTCCGCAATAAATATTAGCAGTGAATTGTTTGAAAAAATACTTGCCGTAATTATGATTGGCGTAATTATTACAATGATTTTGCCCAAAAAGCACATTGTTGCAGTTGAAACACTTACAAAAAAGCAAAATTTTTACGTTTACCTGGCAATGTTTGGTGTCGGTTTTTATGGCGGATTTATTCAAGTTGGCGTTGGATTTCTGCTCATGGCTTCACTTCACTATTTAATGAAGCAATCGTTGGTTAAAGTTAATATGCACAAAGTTTTTATTGTGCTTATTTATACAATTCCAGCACTTTTAATTTTTGTTTTTACTAGAAATATTAATTGGGGTTATGGTTTACTACTTGCGGTTGGGAATATTATTGGAGCTTGGTGGGGAGTTAAATTTTCGGTAAAAGGTGGCGACAAATTTATCAAAATTATTTTGATAATTGCTGTTGCAATAATGGCTTTTCAATTACTTGGAGTATTTTAATGCAAAATAAATTTCACTGGTATGACGGATTTTTTTACGATAAAGCAATTGCTCCTAATCAGGATGGAACTTTTGCAATAATGCGTGCAATGATGAAACCAAACTCAACGATTATTGATGTTGGAACTGGAACTGGGCGATTTGTATTTCAAGCGGCTGCAAAATACAAAACTGTTGTTGGAATTGATTTATCATCCCGAAATATTAATTTTGCCAATACTGAACTAAAAAAATATGACATTCCAAATATTTCATTTTTACATGCAAATGCGACAGAAATAAAATCACACTTTCCCGAAAAATTTGATTATTCCACAATTTCGTACGTTATTCACGAAATGCCTTTTGAAATGCGATTAAGCGTGCTAAAAACGCTAAAAGAGATTTCCAACGAAATAATAATTGGCGATTATTTTGTTCCGCAACCCAAAAATCAACGTGGATTATCAAATAGAATTGCAGAATTTCTTGCTGGATTTGACCATTTTAACAATTATCGCAATTTTGTGCAACATAATGGAATTTATGGTTTAGTTGAACTACTTGGATTACAAATTATTCAAGAAAAAATAGGCGTTCACGGAACTTCGCACATTGTTAAATTAAAGTAATTTGCTATTTTTTTTGTGATACAAATAATTTAGTCTTAAAATCCTTAAATCGATGTAACTTACTGTTTCATTCATCGCGTCATAAATTGGTCGCATTAAATCGGTGCTTAGTTTATCAAAGCATCTGTAAACTTCCATTTGAGCTGTTTTGTTGCAACTCAATTTTTCCAACAGTTTTGCTGGATTTATCGGAGTTACAAAATTGCTATATTTTGATAAATGCTCAATAAAAGTGTCAATTTTCATATTGTATTCATTCAAAATGGAATCAACCGTTTTGCCTTTCAAAAATTCTTCGCCAATTATTTCAAATTTGAGTTTTTTTCCACTTCCAAAATTTTGAGTTTTAATAGGTGAATTGCTGCTCGAATTGACTTGGATATTAAACTTATTGCAATAATTGGAAATAAATAATATAAACTTTGCTCCATATTTTTTGAACTTAGCATCACCAACGCCACTAATTTTCATCATATCCATTTCAGTTGTTGGATAAAAAGCAGCCATTTCGATGAGAGTTTTATCCGAAAAAATTGCATAAGGAGGCAAACCACTATTATCTGCAATATTTTTCCTTGCTGCTTGAAGAACGCCGAACAATTTTTTATCATAATCGAGCGAGGAAATATTTTGGGATTCGAATTTAATTTCAGCTTTTGTTTCAACATCCAATTTGCCGTTTACAACTATTCCATTCTTTAATACTTCGTAGCCTTTTTCGGTTATTTTCAAGCTTCCAAACTCGATATCTTTTGTAATTAGTCCTTTTATAATTAATTGACGCGAAATTGATAACCAAACCTCGCGGGAATGTTCCCTTCCTATTCCATAAGTAGAAAGTTCATCGTGTTTTTTTTCTATCACTTTTTGATTTTGGGAACCAAGTAACACATCAATAATATGTGCCGCACCAAATATTTCACCCGTACGTTTTACACAACTCATAAATTTTTGCGATTCAATAGTAATATCAGCAAGATTTTTAACTCCACGATTACAATTATCACAAATTCCACAATTTTCTTGAAAATAATCCTCACCAAAATAATTTAGTAAAGGAATTCTTCTGCAAGTGTAGGTTTCGGCGTAACGGATAATTTTATCCAAATGCTGTTTGGCAACTAATTTTTCGCGACCTTCTTTTTGGTCAATAAAATAATTTAATTTACTTATATCGCCATATCCAAAAAGCAGCAAACAATCAGCACGCAAACCGTCGCGACCAGCACGCCCAATTTCTTGATAATAGGATTCAATATTTTTGGGTAAATCGTAGTGAATTACAAATCGCACGTTTGGTTTGTTAATTCCCATTCCAAAAGCAACCGTAGCAACAATTATTAAAATATCATCTTTTATAAACATTTCTTGATTTTGCATACGCTCTTTGTCCGAAAGTCCCGCATGATATGGTTTAACTGAATATCCTTGTTCAAGCAATTCTGCAGCTAAATCATCAACTTGTTTACGCGAAAAGCAGTAAATAATTCCAGACTGATTTTTGTGTTTTTCAAGAAAGTTAAGTGTTTGTTTTAGCGGAAAAGTCTTTTCAACAACTTGCAAAAACAAATTTTCTCTATTAAAACTTCCTATAAATCTATTAGATTTTTTGAATTTTAAGTTTTCAATTATATCAGTTTGAACTTGTGGAGTTGCGGTGGCGGTTAGCGCAATAAAAACGGCGTTTGGAAATTTTGGTTTAAGAGTTGCAATTTCTCTATAAACTGGGCGGAAATCGTG
>Ga0074197_1000255_pt1 | contig 75129 bp, 72 predicted proteins | sample EPASupsiteSAE305_FD_64526 | JGI IMG/M metagenome (GOLD analysis project Ga0074197, IMG submission 64526) | Bioremediated contaminated groundwater microbial communities from EPA Superfund site, New Mexico - SAE3-05 reassembly with SPADES | ecosystem: Environmental > Aquatic > Deep subsurface >... | reverse complement strand
CGGTGCGAGGGGGGTGCGGGGGGGCCCCATGGACTGGAGATCGAATCCCGAGAGCGCCCGAGCGGGTGGCAGGGGGGCCGAGGCGCGGGAGCCGGCGATCCGGAAGCCTTTTTCAAACGATTGGGTGAAGGCATCGAGTTCTTTTTGGCCCCTTCCTGTGCCGCGCGAAAAGAGAATGGCGGCCGAAGCGGCCGCATCTTCCTTTTTTCGCAGTGAGGCGAGGCGATAGCCGGCGATGAGCCCTAGTTCGCGGTATGCCCACTCGCTGTCCCATTCGACGGAAAAGAAGGAATCCGCCGGCGCGAGCAGATTGATACCCACGGTATGAGCGTCGAGCCTCGATGGGGGAAAAGTCTCCGCGACGGCCGGGCTCGTCACGAAAATCTGAATGGGCGAGGCACTGCCTGCCCTCTCTGAGGCTTTCGGGCGGTTTTTATCGTCGAGAGCGTTGACGAGTGCCTCTATTCTGCCGGGCTGTAAAGGGTAAGGGAGATAAGCGTCCGAATTTTTAGCGCCTTCCCTGGTGTTTATCGGTATCGGAGGGAATTCTTTTACGACTTTTGACGAGAGTTCAGGGTATACAAGGGCAAAGGCCTCGTCCACCGTCGCGTGTATGGGCGCGCGGTCGCAGCCGGCCAGAAAAACAGACAGCAGCATGGCGCTCAAAATATACCATGTAAAGGTTGGTCCGAAACGGAATTCTTTGCCGCCGCGCATCATTTTTGCACCATATTCCCTTAACCCGTTGCATAATCGCATGATTCTTTATATAACGACAATAACCTACGGTAAAAATAAATTGTAGGTTGTCGGAGGAATTCATGACCAGTTATAAAGAGCTTGGACTTGTCAACAGCCTTGAGATTTTCCGCAAGGCGATGAAAGGCGGCTATGCCATTCCCGCCTATAATTTCAACAACATGGAGCAACTGCAGGCGATCATTCAGGCATGTGTCGAGACAAAAAGCCCCGTGATTCTGCAGGTCTCTTCGGGCGCGCGCAAATACGCGAACGCGACGCTCCTGCGATATATGGCAAAAGGCGCGGTCGAATATTCGAAGGAGCTTGGATACGCGATCCCCATCGTCCTGCACCTCGATCATGGCGACAGCTTCGAACTCTGCGTGGATTGCATCGAAAACGGTTTTTCTTCAGTGATGATCGACGGGTCGCATCTTCCCTATGACGAGAATGTCGCGCTCACGAAGAAAGTCGTCGAATTTGCCCACGCCCAGAAGGACTATGTCACCGTCGAGGGTGAGCTCGGCGTGCTCGCGGGCATCGAAGACGCGGTATCCGCGGAGATGAGCCACTACACCCGCCCCGAGGAAGTCGAGGATTTCGTCAAGAAAACCGGAGTGGACAGCCTCGCCATTTCCATCGGCACGAGCCACGGGCGCGCGAAGTTCAAACCGGAGCAGTGCACGCGCACCGCTGATGGCGTACTCCTTCCCCCCCCGCTCCGCTTCGACATTCTCGAAGAAGTGCAGAAACGAATCCCCGGATTCCCCATCGTGTTGCATGGATCGTCGTCGGTGCCCGTGGAGTACGTGCGGACAATCGAACAGTACGGCGGCAAGCTTCCCGATTCCGTAGGCATCCCCGAGGAACAGCTCCGGAAAGCGGCCCGCAGCGCGGTGTGCAAGATCAATATCGATTCCGACGGCCGCCTGGCCATGACCGCCATGGTGCGCAAAGTGCTCTCTGAGCATCCGGAAGAATTCGATCCGCGCAAGTACCTTGGGCCGGCACGCGATGAGCTCAAAAAGCTCTATATGCATAAGAACATCGAGGTGCTTGGTTCGGCGAACCAAGCATGAACGGCGGCACGCTTTTTTGCGTGCTGGTGCGATATTTGTAAATAACATTCCTGCGGGGCTTTACCTCTAGGAATGAGTATGGTAATATACGCCGCGCCTTTGAGCTGTCGGAATGACAGAAGGGTGATGGGCGCTTTTCTTCCCCCGTTAAGAAGAGTAGCCCCATGGCAGAGGAGGCCAGTTGGCAGAGAAAGATTTGCGGATCAACGAGCAGATCCGTGTGCGTGAAGTGCGTCTGATCGATGAGCATGGAGAACAGAGAGGGATTGTTTCCACTCTCGAGGCATTGCGTATCGCAAGGGAAGCAGGGCTTGATCTTGTCGAAGTTGCGCCGCAATCGGTTCCACCTGTATGTAGGCTGCTCAATTATGGCAAGTTCAAATTTGAGCAGGAAAAGAAAGTAAAAGATGCAAAAAAGCGATCCAAGGTCACAGAACTCAAGGAAATCCGCATGCAGCCTAAAATTGCCGAGCACGATCTCGACTTTAAGGCGAATCACGTGCGGTCCTTCCTCGACGAGGGTAATAAAGTCAAGGTTACCATCCGGTTCCGCGGCCGGGAGCTCGCGCATACGGAAATAGGCGAGGAAATCCTTCAAAGAATTCTCGCAAAACTGGAAAACTCATTTGTGCTTGAGCGCCCGCCTTCAATGGAAGGCCGATTTATGTCGATGGTGCTCCAGCCCAAAGCAGGCGCTGCGAAAAAACAGCCGGAGGGCGATACCGCAACGACCGCCCCGGGATCAGAACACTGATGCAAGAGAAGGATGGTGGATCATGCCCAAGATGAAGACCAAGAAAGCCGCGGCCAAGCGCTATACGCTGACGGCGGGCGGCAAGATAAAATACAAGAAAATGAACTTGCGGCACATTCTCACAAAAAAGACAACCAAGCGCAAGAGAAACCTGAGAAAAGCCGGATTCCTCGATGCGGGTCCCGTGTATCAGATCAGGAAGAAGCTTCTTCCCTATGGTTGAGAGAGAACTTGGAGGAAACAGGCTATGCCTAGAGCAGTAGACGGAACCAGAAGAAAAGATCATCGCAAGAAGATACTCAAAATTGCCAAAGGCTATTGGGGTCGGCGGCATTCAAACTATAAGGTTGCCAAGGACGCGGTCGCGAAAGCGCTCTCCGATGCCTATAAGGACAGACGAGATAAAAAAGGCGTCTATCGAAGACTCTGGATCGCGCGCATCAACGCCGCATGCCGCATGAGAGACCTCAGCTACAGTCGTTTCATTGAAGGTCTCGCGAAGGCCGAAGTGAAGATCGACCGCAAGATGCTCGCCGACATCGCCGTGCGCGATCCGGCGGCCTTCGATGTCATCGTGGAGAAGGCAAAGGCGGCCCTTCAGGGGTGATATATGCTGAATCTTGAGCAGGTCCGGGCGCTTGAAGCGCGGGTTGAAAAAGCGGTCGTTCTCATAACGAAGCTTCGACAGGAAAACGCAGACCAGGAGAGGCGTCTCGCGGATGCCGCAAAATCCGAGGAGCTGCTCAAGAGTCAGAATGCCGAGCTTGAGCGCCAGCTCGCGGTGCAGGCGCGCGCGGTGACTGAGAATTCTTCGCGCCTCGAGGGCCTTGTCGCCCGAGCGAAAGAGGCAGAAGAGAAAGCCGCGCAGGCCGAGCTCAGGGCGGCAGAGGCCGAAGAGCGGGCCGCCGCGATGGAGCGCAAGGCGCAGGCGGCCGATGACGAAATCGCTCATTACCGGGAGCGCGCCCTCACCGCGGAGCGTCGGGTTGCGGATCTGGAATCCAAGGCTGAAGAGTTAAAGTCCGAGCAGGACCGGATAGAGCAGGGGCTGATCCAGGCGCTTTCAAAACTCGACTCGTTCGAGGATATGGTGCTGGAAATGTCGCTTGGCTCGAATTCTGAGTCGGCGGAACTTCCTGCTCAGGAACAAGAAACGGCATCGCGTGCACCGGAGGAAACCCGACTCGGCCAGCAGCCGCCTGGTCGCAAAGCGCAAGATACATCCGAATCGGATCAGGGAGGGGGAAGTGTCCAAGAGCCGGACGAGAATTCGCAGCCGGATCTTGAATCCCAGGATGCCCCCTTTCGCGGAGGCGAAAATGAGCTCGATATCTTCTAATCAGCCCATGCATATCGAGATTCTCGGCCAGTCTTTTTCAATAAAGACTGATGACAGCCCCGAATATATCCAGAATTTGGTCGATGAGCTCAAACAGCGGTATGCGCGCATTTCGTCCCGAATGAATGTTGCGGACCCCTTACGCGTCGCGATTTTGGCGGGACTTTTTCTGCTCGATGACGTAAAGAAAATGCAAAATCAGACGCTCCCCGGCAGAGGTGGACGAACAGCGGCGAACGGTTCGCCGGCCGGGCACGCTTCGAATACATCCAGGACGGGCAATGAGTCTGGCAACCCACAGCCGTCGAATGTGAATTTCGATGAGGAGCAAATTCTTGCACAGTTGGATAAAAGGCTTGGGGAGCTTGGCCTCTGAGAGCCGGGCCAGCTTTTTTGTATAGTTTTTATTCCGGATTATTCAATTATCATGCCATGCGAGGAGACAATCAATGATAATGCCGCTTGAATCTCTAATCAATTTTTCAGGAAATGCATACGAGCTTGCTGCCGCGGTCTCAATGCGCGCGTATCAGCTTGCGGTATTGCGGACACCGGAAGTAGAGAAAAATAACGGCAAAGTCGTTTCCATGGCTACTCAGGAAATTCTTGATAAGACCATTGGCTACAAACTCATTGCCGGTTGATGCGTTCATCCTTGCAGGACCAACCGCATCGGGGAAAACCGACCTTTTAGACGCTGTCTTTGGCGCAGGGACCTCCACATGGGTTCCCCGTCTGCGCGACGCGTGGCAGACCGACTTTTCTTCTGCCGAGATCATTTCCGCGGACTCGATGCAGGCCTACCGGGGTATGGATATTGGTACTGCGAAACCCTCCAAAGATCTTTTGAGTCGTCTTCCTCATCATCTGATTGACATAAAAAATCCCGATGAACAATACACCGCAGGGGAGTTTGTGATGCGCGCCGACGCGCTGTCCTCAGAACTCTCTGGGCGGGGCGTTCTGCCGATCATAAGCGGCGGCACAGGTTTTTACCTCATGAACTATATCTGCGGCCTGCCGGCATCGCCTCCCAGCTCGCCGGAAATTCGTGCGCAGGTTGCCGCCGATCTGAAGCGACTTGGCCCCGCCGCGTTGAGAGCGGAGCTTGAAGAGGCGGACCCCGCGACGGCCTCCAGAATTCACGAACACGACCTCTACCGGCTCACCCGTGCGGTAGAGATACTGCGGACCTCGGGCGAGGCACCGAGCCGATTTGCCCCTCCAAAAATGGTTCGGCCGGGTAAACGCTTTCTCATTTTGGGCGTCTCAAGGACCCGCGAGGTATTGCACGCTCGGATTCATGCCAGAGTCGAAGCCATGATGCGCGCAGGGCTTGCGCACGAAGTGGAAACCCTTGTATCGCGCGGTTTCGGGCCGGAAGATGCCGGTATGCAGGCGATCGGGTACCGCGAGTTTTTTGAATTGGCAGGAAGCTCCTCCGAAACGATCGCAGAGGCAATAGAACTGCATACTCACCAATATGCAAAACGTCAGATGACTTTTTTCCGTGCCTTGCCTGGCTTGCGGTGGATCGATCCCGATCCGGAGCATTTGTTTCATGCCTTGACGAATTTTGCCTGAACAAACGAAAGCCCTCCTCCTTTCTCTAGACATACAGAATAGACGCACGTTATAGTGCCTTCGATGAAGACCCCTCTTCTGATGACCATTCTTTTCTCGATTCTTCCCATTTCTGAATTGAGGGGAGCGATTCCCTACGCGGTATATAATGGATTCTCGATACCCCTTGCGGCGGCGATTTCAATAGCGGCGAACGTGTGTGTGCCGCTTATAGCCTTCCTGTTTTTGGAAAGCTTCCACAAGCTTTTTTATAAAATTAAGCCATACAAGAAATTTTTTGACCGGTTTGTGGAAAATGCGCGGAAGCGGGTGCATGGAAAGGTGGAGAAGTATGGCTATTGGGGCCTTCTGTTCTTCGTCGCGGTGCCCCTGCCGGTTACAGGGGCATGGACGGGGGCGCTGGGGGCGTGGGTGCTCGGGCTCTCATATAAAAAGGCATTTTTTGCCATCGCGGGGGGGGTTGTCGTCGCCGGCATCATCGTGAGCGTCCTCGTGGCGCTCTGGGGTGTCGGTACACAGACAATTTTCTTTAAGACAATGCATTGAGTCAAAACATCGGTTTTTTGTTGGCACAGGACTACCATGCACATCGATTTTCAAGCTGAACTTGATCCTGAGCAGTATGCGGCGGTGACGAGCGTAGACGGGCCCGTCCTCATCATCGCGGGGGCCGGCTCAGGCAAGACAAGGGTCATTACGTACCGGATCGCGTATCTTCTCGCCAAAGCTGTGCCTCAAGAGGCGATTCTCGCGCTGACCTTTACGAACAAGGCGGCCAAGGAAATGGTGGAGAGGGCGCACGACCTTACCGGCCTTGCCTTGAAAAACCTGATGGTGTCCACCTTTCACTCCTTCGGTGCATGGATGCTCCGAAAAGAAGCCGGCGTGCTCGGATATCGCTCCAATTTCAGCATCTACGATGAGCAGGACAGGATACATGCGATCCGCGAGAGCGCGCGCGAGCTCGGCATCTCCAATGACCGGCTCGATCCTGTCAGGCTCTCTCAACTTTTTTCCGCGCGCAGGGCAGGACATGGGAAACAAGGCGAGTTGAGCGCGCGGGAGTTGGAGCTTTACGATCTCTACCGGAAAACCATCAAAGTCTACAATGCGATGGACTTCGATGACCTCATCGCGCTTCCCCTTGAGCTGCTTCGGGAGCATGAGGAGGTTCGGGAGCGGTATCGCTCGCGCTTCCGCTATATCATGATCGACGAGTTTCAGGACACCTCTCTCCAGCAATATGAATTCATCCGGTACATCGAAAGCGGCAACATCTGCGTCGTGGGCGACGACGATCAATCGATTTATTCCTGGCGCGGTGCCGATTTCCGCAACATCGAACGGTTCGAGCTCGACCATCCAGGACTTGTCGAGATCAAGCTCGAGCGGAACTACCGCTCGACCGGAAGCATTCTCACCGCCGCGAACACAGTGATCGCATACAACAGGCGGCGCAAGAAAAAACAGCTGTGGTCTCCCCAGGGAGTGCGCGGCACGCCCATTACCCTGTTTGAGGCGGAAGACGACGAGGATGAGGCGGAAAAGATCATCGCCAGGATACGGGAGCTGCGCTTTCGCGAACGCGCGGATTGGGACGATTTCGGCATCCTCGTGCGCACCAACTCGCTCGCCGAAGGAATCGAGGACAGGCTTGTCGAACACAATGTGCCGTACAGAGTGGCTGGAGGGCCTTCATTTTACCAGCGGAGAGAGATAAAAGACATCATCGCCTATCTCAAGGCCGCGGTGAATCCCGACGACGATGTTTCAGTGCTCAGGGTGCTCAATGTGCCGAGGCGGGGCATAGGCCGCGCCACTGTCGAGTTCTTGTCGAATATTGCGAAGGCGCACTCCGCGTCTCTGCACTGTGCTGCGGAGACCGCACGACAGCCCGGTTTTGTCCAGACGAAAGACGGGCACCTGCAAAAAGCGCTCAATGAGGTCTTTGCCTTCTTCGACTATCTCGCGCAGATGAGGACGGCCTTGCTGGAACAGAAAATGTCCGTCTCTGTCGCGATACGGAAAGTCGTCGAGGATACGGGGTACTGGCAGTACCTTCTCGAGGAGCACAAGAAGAACGACAAGGCCGCCGTGTGGAAGTACCGCAATATCGAGCTCCTCTCCGCATCGGCGGAGCGCTGGGAGAAAGATCCCGACACGTTCGAGACAGGCATTTTTGCGTATTTGGCGCGGATTTCCCTCAGCATGCGCGATGATGCCAACGAAGAGGAGAAGCGTCTCAGCCTCCTCACCATCCACGCGGCGAAAGGCCTCGAATTTGACTATGTCTTCATCCCCGGCTGTGAAAACGGAATTCTTCCGCACGCCCGTTCCCTCGAAGATGGCGACGGGGACATCGAGGAAGAGCGACGGCTTTTCTACGTCGCCGTGACGAGGGCAAAAAAACAGCTTTTTATGAGCCGCGCGATGCAGCGCAAGAAGAACGGCTCATTCCAGGAGACCGCGCCGTCCCCGTTCCTGAACGAACTGCCCCAAAACCTCATTGTCATGGCAGAGGCTCAGGTTCAGTCTCAGAGCGAAGACGATCTGAGAAAAGAATTCTTCAGCAGATTGAAGTCGAGGCTCGGCGCATAGCGCGGCTCGGGGTGTGGACGGCATCCTGGTCCTAACTCCATGCCGCCAGCTTCATCCACGTGAGTTCGTGCTTATTGTGCCACAGGTGCACCACGCGTGAGCCGGACACCGACGCGAACTTCAGGGTCGTCGCGCGGTCGTAGGTGTCACCCTGCATTTTTATGGTGCAGATATAGTTGCGGGCGAGTCCCGCGTCCATCCACTTTGAAATCCACTGCCACAGCGCCTCGGGGTAACAGATGACGTCGGAGCAGAGCCAGTCGACGGGGCCGATATCCTGCGGCCTCAGAGTGAACGCGTCGTGTTTCTGCCATTTGACATTCGGCATCTGCGCGATGCGGGGTTCGAGGGGCGCGCGGTCTATCGATAAAACCGACGCGCCAAGAGATGCCAAAGCCCAAGTCCAGCCTCCGGGGCTTGCGCCCGCGTCGATGCAGCGCTCTCCTGGCGCTGGCATTTGGTCTGCAAGTACGAAAGCTTCCCAGAGTTTCCGGTAGGCCCGCGAAGGCGGATCATCCTTATTTTCTTCAAAGTCGAATGCACCATTGGGAAAAGGACTCGTACATCGTGCCGAACCAAGGAGCAAATGCTCTTCGAGCAGGGTGAATGAGCCCATAGGGGCCTGCGGTGCCTGAAAAGGGAAGGTGTGCGGTTTGCTGGAGACGTATGGCAGCTGTTCCGCGATGAGGACAGTGCGCCGTGCAAAGCGAAGGGGGACAGGACTCCAGTTGCGCTGCAATGCCTTTAAAGCGCGGACAGCCTCAGAAATTGACCCGAATTCCAGAAGGAACGGTTCGAGCCATGTGTTGCGCGTCCAGAATACGGGATGGGTCCGGAGATCGAATGGCGCGGGACCATACAGATTCCAGGAGCTTACAAGTTCGTCATCGATCCTGGTGACGGTGGGCACTTCTTCAAGGAGATGATTGAGAAAACCGTCCGCGGCGTGAAAAACATAACCTTGCATAAAGTCCACTCGACAATCATGGAGGAAAATGGGCATTCTGGTCAACGCAGTGGTTGTCCGCTATACCTGTACCCGTGCCGCTGCTACAATTCACAGGGGAATCTGGTTTGGAGGTTGGTGCGAAGATGTCGGAAATTTCGCTTTTGAATGCGCTCATACACCGCTTCGATGTGGTGGTGCGGGACCCCGTGTGGGGCGATGTCCATATGGATGCCTCACTTCATACGCTCTTCCAATCCAAAAGCTTCATGGTGCTCGACAGGATTCGTCAGCTTGGGCCCGTCGCGCTCGTCTATCCGGGGGCGACCCATACGCGCAAGGCGCACAGCCTCGGCGTATACCACATCGCGCGCCGCATGGCCCTCGCGCTCGTCGAAAAAGGGGAGATCGATTTTGTCAGCAAAACTGGCCTGCGTTCTTTTTTGGTGGCGGCCCTGTGCCATGATATAGGGCATTTCCCCTATGCCCACTCACTGAAAGAACTGCCTCTTGCCCGCCACGAGGCCCTTGCGGGCGAAATGATCGTCTCGGTTCCCCTCCGCGAATATGTAAGCGATTGCGGAGCCGATCCTGAACAGACCGCAGCGATCATCGATGCCGACAGATCTGCGGAGGAGAGCAGGGAGACGCTGCTCTTCCGGTCTTTTTTGTCGGGTGTTCTCGACCCTGACAAGATCGACTATCTGACGCGCGATGCGTTTTACTGTGGGGTTCCCTATGGCATTCAGGATGCCGATTATATTATGCGGCGCCTTGTGGTGCACGATGACAAGCTCGCCATCGACATGAAAGGTGAAATGAGCATCGAGGCGCTCATTTTTGCGAAGTATCAGATGTACCGCGCGGTGTACTGGCATCCGGTGGTACGGGCTGCGACCGCCATGGTGAGAAAGGCAGTGTATCTGGGGCTCGCCAGCGACGTCATTCAGCCTGCAAGCCTCTATGGCCTCGACGATACGAGCTTCGGCCGTCTCATCAATCATGCCAAATTTGCTCCGTTCAGGCTCGCCCGTGAGGCTGAAGAGAAACACATTTACAGGCTTGCCGCCGAGCATCCTTTTGACGAGGAGAACCCCCTCCATGCTGACCTTTTGGATATCAGCAAGCGGATAGAGGCGGAGAGTACGCTTGCGCAGGCCGCGGAAATGGCGGAGAGCGATGTTGTCATCGATATCCCGGAACGGATCAAACTGGAAACCGACCTCATGGTCAAAGCGGACGATTATTTTGAGGCTTTCGACCAGCGTTCTACGTTGTTCCAGCCCGAGACGGTCGAAAAAGTCGCGAGTGCCCTGCGCACCATTCGGGTGTACATCCGTCCCCAGAGCAATGCGGATTTTAAGAAGATAGCCTCACTGGTCGAGGCCCTTTTGGAATAAAATATCGGCGACATCATACATTATGAACGAATTTGAACCTTCCCATGCATTGATCAGGATATTGCTTGGCAAGCGCACTACTGCAGACGATGCAATAAAAGCGATGCACTGCATTCACCCTCGCGCCCCAGCCAGCATCGCACGAGCAGTCCTCGATCACGAAATCATTTAATTTCTTTCCATAGATAAAAATCCCCAAAAAGTCATAATGCTATACAGACGTATAGCTAAAAAATCGGATTTTTCATTTTCTGTCGATTCTTTTTTCTAAAGTTTCGTTGACAGCCCGCAATTACATCATAAAATGATAAGTGAGTGGGAAATAGTGGGAAATTGTAGGAAATAGTGGAAATGAAGTTGTTGACCGGTGAATTCAAGAATACGCTCGACGAGAAGGGGCGGCTTTCTCTTCCGGCTCGCCTGCGCACAGACCTGCCTTTGAGTCTTGTGCTCACGCAGGGAGTTGATACCTGTCTGTGGCTATTTGCGCCCGAAGAATGGGAGGAGCTCTCTCAGCGCATTCTTGCATCGACGAGTCTCTTCCAGGCTCGTTCGCGTCTTATTCAGCGGAGAATCATCGCACCTGCGCAGGAGGTGGATGTCGACAAGCTGGGCCGAATTTCAATTCCCCAAAGTCTTCGCGATTGGGCGGGCCTCTCAAAAGAGTGCATTATTCTTGGCATTTCAAGATATGTGGAGATTTGGGACAGCCAGAAATACCAGGCTTATGTGGCTGAGAACCAGTCTGAGTTCCTGTCGGCCGCCGAAGAGCTCGGCGGTTTGACGCTTTCGTGAGGGTGAGCATATGCCGGCAGTGCGCATGGTGAAGAGACCGGACTCCGAACAGCATAAAGGTGGCAGCACAGAATTTTCGCTCCATGTGCCTGTCATGCTGAAAGAGGTATGTGTCCTTGCTGCCAGCGTGTATCCCCTGTCCCTCTACATCGACTGCACTCTTGGCGCGGGCGGGCATGCCGAGGCGCTTCTTTCAGAACATCCCCAGCTATGTTGTATTGGTATCGATGCGGACCCGGACGCATGTGCGCGGGCCTCGGCGCGTCTTTCGCCGTTTTCAAACCGACTTTCTGTCGTCAATGCCTATTATGACGATGCGCTTGCGGATTTGTGCAACGCTGAATCCCCAAAAAAGATGCTCGGGACGGGCGCTGGCGGCGCGTGCGGGGGGAGCGGGGAGGTACGGGCCTCTTTTATTTTATTCGATCTTGGCCTCTCAACGTATCAACTCAGCTCTTCAGGGAGAGGGTTTTCATTTTCGGCAGATGAGCCGCTCGACATGCGCTTTTCGCCGGACACCCCGGCATCTGCCGAGGATATCGTCAACCAGCTCTCCGAAATGAAGCTTGCGGATCTGATATACAACTACGGAGAAGAGCGCTACTCCCGCAGAATTGCGCGCGCCATTGTCGAGACCCGTAAAAAGGAACACATCCGCACTGCATCGCGGCTTGCCTCGATTATCGCCGAATCGGTGCCTCCCCAGTACCGCTATGGGCATATTCATCCGGCGACACGCACATTCCAGGCTCTGCGGATTGCGGTGAACGATGAGCTTGGCCGCATCGAGCGGGCTCTTGCGGATGCGCTCAATCTGCTTTCTCCCGGCGGCCTCTGCGCCGTGATTGCTTTTCATTCGCTTGAAGACCGCATTGTGAAGCACTTCTTTGCCGAAAAGGCCAAAACAGGCCAGTTTTCGCTCGAGTGGAAAAAACCAAAAGAGCCCTCTGAGGAAGAGCTTCGCAGAAATCCGCCCTCACGTTCCGCAAAATTCCGTGCAATAAGAGCTCGCGGAAACGAGGTGAAAGCATGAATGCACGACGCTTCTGGACTTTTGCAATCATTACCTGTCTGTTCTTTTTTGGGCTTGTATTTCAGACATCTCGATATACGGCATTGAAATCCAATGTTCTCTCTCTGGAACGAATGGAGATGGACCTTTTAAAAACAGGAAAAGAGCTTGATGCGAATATTGCGAAACTCGCAAACCTGGAGCGCATCGAAAAAGCGGCGCTCCAAAATGGAATGCAGATTGCTGCGCCGGAACAGCGCATCATCGTGACCGATATTCAGGCCGGAAAGGGGAGTGCTCAGGAGGGATACCCGAATGGAAAGCAATAGAGAAACTCCCGGGCAACAAATTCTGTTCAGGGCAGGCGAGCTTGCGGGTCTCATTGGGGGTACCTGCCGCGGTGACCTGGATGCTCCAATTTGCTCGGTGGTGGCAGATTCCCGGGCGGCGGCACAGAACAGTATGTTTGTCGCGCTCAGGGGAGAGCGGACCGATGGTCATCGCCACATTCCCGAGGCAGTTCAAAACGGAGCCCGGACGATTCTTGCCGAAATCGCGCAGAAGGATGCTGTTTTGGCATCGATTCATGATCTGGATGAGGCGCGTGCTTCATGCCTTATTTTTGTCGAGTCCCCTCGTGTCGGACTTCAGCAGGCGGCGCGTGAATATCGAAAAAGAAATACACTCCTGAAAATCGGTGTGACCGGTTCAAGCGGGAAAACGACGACAAAAGAGTGTATTGCGGCTGTCCTGTCCGCCTGTTATCCGGCGGGGACTGTCGCGATGAGTCCCGGCAACCTGAATTCCGATATTGGCCTTGCGCTGGCGCTTTTTGATATCCATCCCGGGCATACCATTGGAATTTTCGAGATGGGAATCAATCGTAGGGGCGAAATGGATGAACTCGCAAACATGTATGAGCCGGACATCGTCGTCGTTACGAATATCGGAACTGCCCATATAGGTATTTTTGGCTCACGGGAGGAAATTGCAAAAGAAAAGAGCAAAATTTTTGCCTGTTTCGATGGCAGACAGAAGGCGCTTTTGTGGGAAAACGACGAGTACAAGACATATCTGGCTTCAAAAGTGAGAGGTTCCGTAGAGTATTTTGGACTTCAAAGCACAGAAGGCCTGGGTCAGGTCGAAAACCTTGGCCTAAAAGGCTGGAAGGTCGAATGGAAAAATCAGCGCATCGATTTTGCTCTGCCTGGTCAGCACAACCTTCTCAATGCATGTGCGGCACTCTCCATTGCGAACCTCCTTCATCTCGACCCCGTCTGCGCGAGCCGTGGCTTGTCCTCGACAAGACCACTGTTCGGACGCTCCGAAATCCGCGAAGGCAAAATCACAGTGCTGCAGGACTACTACAATGCGAATCCCGACAGCATGGCCGCTGCCATCGAGTTCTTCGCCGAAATTCCTTCGCGTCATCGTAAGATTCTAGTGCTCGGGTCAATGCTGGAACTTGGCAAAGAAAGCGCCCGGGCACATGAGGAAGTCGGGCTCATGGCCGGCGCTGTCGGCTCCAATGCCATTTTCTTGTTTGGTGACGACATGATTGCCGCAGAGACCGCTCTGAAATCCAGTGCATTCAAAGGCACGCTTTTTTGGACAAGCGACATGGACGAGCTCTCCGATGCAATTTTAAACTTTGTTCAAGAAGGCGACCTGATTTTGGTAAAGGGTTCGCGCGGCATGGCCCTTGAAAGGCTGACGCGCGCATTTGAAGAAGAAAAGCTCATAGCTCCATCAGTGTCAAAGGTGGGAGGGCCCCATGCTTCGTGAAATTTTCCTTCCGCTCATAAAATATTTTACTCCTTTTAATATATTCAGGTATTTGACGTTTCGTTCTGTATATGCAGCCATCACTGCGCTTGTAATCTGCTATCTTGTTGGTCCGTGGCTGATTGAGCGGCTGCGCGTGCTCAAGTTTGGGCAATCAATACGAACAGACGGTCCGGAGACACATCTGGCAAAAACCGGCACACCCACGATGGGCGGCATTCTAATCATTTTTTCCGTGGTTGTTTCGGTAATACTCTGGATAGACATAAAAAGCGAGTATTGCTGGATCGCGCTTCTGTCGCTGGTCGGCTTTGGCATGATTGGTGCGGCGGATGATTTGCTCAAAATAAGAAAGCACAGCTCGGACGGCCTTTCGCCAATTCAAAAACTTATTCTTCAATTTATTGTTTCCGGAGCAGTGGTATATGCGATCTATTGGACAACCGGTTCACCTGCCACAAAACTCTATGTCCCGTTTTTTAAGGTGCATGTGATCGATTTGGGCGTTTTTTGGCTGCCAATAGCAATGATCTATGTCACCGCATGGTCCAATGCAGTAAACATCACCGATGGCCTTGACGGCTTGGCCGTGGGTCTTGTGATTGTCGCGGTCTTGGCATTTTCAGTGCTGACCTATGTGACAGGACGTGCTGATTGGTCCCAGTACTTGGGAGTTCCCTACATCAAACAGGCGAGCGAGCTCACCGTGTTCAATTTTGCTTTGCTCGGCGCCTGCGTAGGCTTTCTATGGTTTAACGCGCATCCGGCCGAAGTGTTCATGGGGGATGCAGGTTCGCTTGCTCTTGGAGGCGTACTTGGTGTGCTTTCTCTGATGGTCAAGAAGGAGATATTGCTTCTGGTCATTGGCGGCGTGTTTGTAGTGGAACTCGGTTCCGTCATGTTGCAGGTGCTTTATTTCAAGCTCACAAAAGGAAAACGGCTCTTCAGGATGGCGCCACTGCACCACCATTTCGAACTAAAGGGCCTCAAGGAAACAAAAGTTGTCGTGAGGTTCTGGATACTTGGGGGCATTTTTGCCCTGATAGCACTGTCAACACTGAAGATCCAGTGAGGATTGCATATGAAGAAAGAGAGTATATCGGTTCAACACAGCCTCGAATCGCACCAAACGGATTGGCAGATGATAGGTGCAATTCTTGTTGTGTCACTGATTGGTCTATGTGCTCTCTGGTCAGGCTCGATAGGCTTTGCGATCCGCAATGGAGGTGGTCCTTACTCGATAATCAGTAAACAAGTAATTCTTTATGTCATATCTCTGGCATGCATGGGAATTATGGCGGTAATACCAATAAAGCTGCTTCGTGCCGTGCTGCCCATCGCAGTGGTCGTAGGAATTGTTGGATTGGCGCTGCCGGTCGTCACTCCCTTGGGCGTGACAATCAACAACGCGCGTCGCTGGATCCGGATCGGATCATTTACCCTACAGCCGTCCGAGTTGTGGAAGCCGGTCATGGTATTGTATCTGGCTTCCTTTCTTGAGAAGCGCAAAGAGCGCGTCGCGGAATCCGGAGTCGCCACCATCCCCGCCATTCTTCTGGTGGCGGCATCGGTGGTATTGATTTATCTGCAGCAGGATTTTTCGACTTCAATCCTGGTGCTCGCCATTGCGCTCGCCATGCTGTTCCTCGCGGGCACCCCGATCGTGTTCATCGGAAGCCTGAGTCTGTTTTCAGTGCTCTATGGGGCTCTCATGATTTTTTCTTCACAATATCGCGTGCAACGCCTGGTTGGCTTTCTGATGCCCGATCATCATGTGCATACGGTGAATTATCAAATGTACAGTGCGCTCAGGGCGATTCGTGCCGGCGGACTGTGGGGTAAAGGCATTGGCCTTGGGACTCTGAAGATCAGTTCCATCCCCGAAGTCCAATCGGATTTCATATTTGCGGCGTTTGTGGAAGAAGTCGGCTTTATCGGTGTTGTCGTCGTAATGGCTCTGTGGGCCTTTATTCTGGTGAGGGCAGGAAAGCGGTTATCGAGAGCAGATTACTTTTCAAAGCTTGCCGGTTTTGGTCTTATTGCGCTCCTGTCATTGCAAATACTTCTTAATTTGTCAGTAGTGACAGGAGTTATGCCCACCACGGGTCTGGCGTTGCCATTCTTCTCATCCGGAGGTTCAGCCGCCCTCATGAGCGCGATTTCATGCGGCATTTTGATAAACCTTTCACGGGGTGCTGAACTTGCAATCAATCCCGGGATGGCATTTGCGATGAAGGGAGTAGCACATGACTGATGTCAAAGTGCAAGAACATACTGCCTCAGAGTCTCGTATTCAGAAGAAAAAAGGTGAACGATCGCTTCTTTCTGTCTCTGATACGTATTCGGTCAATATTCTGCATGCTACGGCCCGGAGAGAAACTTCAATGCCCGGTACTGGAACCGGCACTGTGGCACACCAAGGGTATGAGTCCAAACCAAAGGCTGAGAATCGCAAGACAAGGCAAGCAGGCAAACAACCTCTTACAGGGCGAATTGCCCCCGCGACCATTGCGCTTTCTGCCTCTGCCGAAAAATTGAGCGAAGCGGTCAAGCCGGCAATACAACCGAAAAAACACACCGGTATACGCCTTCTGATGATGGTTCTGGTTTTGTGCCTGCTTGCGGCGGGCACTGCAATTACCTTGCCCCGCGTGACCAAAATCGAGACCATCCGCATTAGCGGACTTGAGACTTTATCGGAAAATGCAATACTCGCGTCGGTGGGAAACATCGGCAATGAGAGCCTGTTTTCGCTGAAGCTGAATGAACTTGAGCGAACAATTGAGCAGAATCCCAGGGTTGCGCACGCTCGGGCGTATAGAGTCCTGCCTTCCTCGCTTGCAATCGATATACAGGAACGATCGGCGGTTGCCTCAATTATGATCAATTCAGAACAAGGCACTAAATTGGTCCTTGTGGACGGGGAAGGCATCGCCTTTGCATCGATAGACGCGGAAGACTCAAGAAATCCGGAACTGCCGGTGGTTTCAGGCATTCAATTCGAGCACTTTAGCCCCGGTCAGCGCTTGCCGGACCTGCTTCATCCTTTGTTCGCGGAACTTGCCACGATCAAGCAAGAAGCGCCAGAGCTTCTCAGGGCATTTTCGGAAATACGCGTCGAAAGGATCTCGGGGAATAGCATTGAACTGTTGCTCTATCCCGTGCATATGAAAACCGCGGTGCGGTTGCCGCTTAAATTCAGCGCTGATGCACTCCGCAATGCGCTGGTCGTGCTCGATATCCTTCGTTCACGGGGACTGGGAGACCAGCCCAGCGAAATCGATTTTCATGCAGGCACTGTAGTATATCAGGCAAAGGAGGCCGTCTCTGGCTGAAACAAGCATAGTCGCCCTCGATATTGGGACCTCCGTCACCAAGGCGATTGTCGGAGGATTCAACGAGAATGACGAATTTGAAATTATTGGTATTGGTACAGCCTCTTCGAATGGACTGCGCCGCGGCGTCGTCCTCAACATCGAAGGAACACTGAACAGCATTACCTCTGCGCTCGATGCGGCAGAACTCATGTCGGGAGCGGACATCAAGGCTGTGTCGCTCGCCCTCTCCGGCGCGAATATCGAGAGTTTCAATACAAACGGGCAGATTGCGGTGACGGGCCGCGGGCGGGAAATCACCCAAGAGGATATTGCCCGCGTCCACGAAGCTGCCCGCGCAGTCTCAATTTCCATGGATCGGGAAATTCTGCACGTAATTCCGCGCTCCTACACCGTGGACGACCAGAAAGGGATACGAAATCCGCTGCATATGACCGGTGTAAGGCTTGAGTGCGGCGTGCACATCATCACTGGATCGGTGTCTACCGTACAGAACATGTTCAAGTGTGTCACGAGGGCTGGATATCGCGTTGAACAGAGCTACCTGGGTATTTTGGGCTGTGCACGCACGGTCCTCACCGAGGATGAACGCGACTTGGGGTGTCTTTTGATCGACATCGGCGGCGGGACGACCGATTTCATGATCTTCGCGGAGAGCGAACCGGTCTTTACCTCCGCGATACCTGCAGGCGGAAGCCAGATTACCGGCGATATCTCGATCATGCTCAGCATTCCTGTTGATGCCGCGGAACACCTTAAAAAGGACTCTGGCGCGGCCTGGACTGAAGCGATCGATCCAGATGAAACCGTCATCGTTCCAGGATTTGGAGCACGGGAGCCGGTTGAGCTTGAGCGAAGGAAACTTGTTTCGATTGTCCAGCCCCGCGTCGAAGAGATCTTCGAGATGGTCAACGAGCGACTTGTGAAAAATGGTCTCAAGGAGCTCATAAAAGCGGGCGTTGTACTTACTGGAGGATCGGCACTTTTGCCGCATATAGATGAATGCGCGCGCTCGGTGTTCGGCGTGCCCGTCAGGATCGGAACCCCGGCTGCGATGAGCGGGCTGGATGCCGAATACCGCTCGCCCGCCTTCTCTGCAGCGGTGGGTGTGGCGCTGCTTGAGGCAGAAAGGACAGGCGCTACTACCGAGCCAGGCGGCAGAAAAAAAACGCGAAAAGGCAAACAAGGGAGTTTTTCGCTCATTAAATGGATAAAAGACAGGTTTTTTTAATTTCGGCTGAGGAGGATGAGTATGGCGATCGAACTTGTGGATGACAATGGTATAGGTAGCCCCACTGTGATCAAAGTGATAGGGACAGGCGGCGGCGGCTCGAACGCGGTCAATCGCATGATTATGGCAGGACTCAAGAATGTGCAGTTTATTGCGGTAAATACTGATCTGCAGGATCTTGGGCGCTCCAAAGCCGAAATTCGACTGGGGGTCGGCTCGAAGATTACCAAAGGGCTTGGGGCCGGTGGCAAACCCGAGATTGGAGAAAAAGCGGCCGTTGAAGATCGGGATAAAATTGAACAGGCATTGCGCGGGGCTGATATGGTGTTTGTGACGGCAGGCCTTGGAGGAGGGACGGGGACGGGCTCTGCGCCTATCATTGCACAGACAGCGCGAGATCTTGGTGCGCTTACGGTGGCCGTCGTGACAAAGCCCTTTGTTTTTGAAGGCAAAGTTATAAACCGCATCGCGGAAGAAGGCTTCTCAAAGCTGAAACAGGCGGCCGACACCGTCATTGTGATACCGAACCAGAATCTTCTCAAAGTGGTGGATAAAAAAACCCCGCTCAAAGAAGCATTCCGCATTGCAGACGAAGTGCTGAGACAAGGCGTGCAGGGAATTTCGGACCTTATTACCCTGGCAGGGGATATCAATATCGATTTCGCAGACGTCCGGACAGTGATGGAAGGGCAGGGCGATGCGATTATGGGTATCGGCGTCGGCAGCGGAGAGAACCGTGCCCAGGATGCCGCTGAAAAGGCGGTCAACAACCCCCTGCTCGACGACGCACGGATAGAAGGTGCCCGCAATATCCTCGTCAATGTCACCTGCGGGGAAGACTTTTCACTCACCGAATATCAGGATGTGATCGACCTCATCACATCGAAAGCCGCCGAAGACGCGCATATCATCGCAGGCGTGGTCAGCGATGGTTCTCTGAAAGACGAAGTGCGCGTCACTGTTATCGCGACTGGCTTTGGGTCGGCTCACCAGAAATTCAGTGATAAGGCGCCTTCGAAAAATGGCGTCAGCATGCCGCTCGGCTCAGCCCGCTCAAGCGAATTCCTGGGCCCCAACGAGTGGCCTTTCCGCGAAGAGAAACCGGCGCAGGACCGTGACAGACCTGCCGACAACAGAGACAGGCCAGCCCCCAAAGAAAATTTTGGCAAAGTCAGCTTCGATCCTGAAGGTGACGGCGACGAATTCGACATTCCGACGGCGCTGCGCAACAAGCGACTCATGCCCGAGGACTTCGGAGGCAGACGGTGAGCATCCTCGTGCGGCGTTTTCAGGCATACCTCCTTTCAACCCGAAGACGTTCGGTTTTGACTGCCGATGTCTACATCCGCGAAATTGAAATGCTTGAAAACTTCTTGTCTCGGTATGGAAAAACGCCGCTCGATGCAACGGGAGAAGACCTTCTCACCTATCTCGTCAACCGATCACAGTCAGGCTTGCAGCGGACCACGATGGCCCGCATTGTCGCCAGCCTGCATTCATTCTATCGGTTCTGCCTCAGTGAAAAGCTGAGGTCCGATGACCCTTCAGTTCAGATCCGCACCCCTCAGCAGGACAGAAATCTTCCTGATGTGCTTGACACTGAATCGATAGAACATGTCCTCGAATCCATCGATATCACGACGCCCAACGGGCTCAGGGACAGAGCGCTGTTCGAGCTCATATATTCCTGCGGGCTGAGAATTTCCGAAGCGGCCGGGCTTACCTTCCAGCAGCTCTATCTCGAGGAAAAACTGCTGAGAGTGCTCGGCAAGCGCAGAAAGGAGCGCCTCGTGCCTTTTGGTGAAGAGGCCCATTCCTGGATGATGCGGTATCTGACGGAGGCCCGACCTCTCCTCGAAAAACATGGCAAATCCGATTTTGTGTTCCTGAATCAGGAGGGAAGAGGCATTTCGCGCAAGGGAATCTGGAAACGCTTCAGCCAAATACGGGCAAAATCAGGAGTAAAGGCAAAGGTGCACACGTTCAGGCACAGTTTTGCCACCCATTTGCTCGCAGGTGGCGCTGATTTGCGGACAGTGCAGGAGCTCCTGGGGCATACCGACATTGCGACGACACAGATTTACACGCACATCGATGAGGCCTCGCTCGGCATGTATCACAAAGAATATTTTCCAAGAAAATAGTGGCGAAAACAGGCAAAGGGAAGCGGAAAAATGAAAGCGGCGTGCGTCGTTCGGCGCGTCAATCCTTGCGGAGGATCCTCAAAAATGGCACATGAAAAGCCGCATAAAGTCCGTTCTGCACTCATACAGGCAGAACTCGACCGGATTTCCGCGGCTTTGCCGCCGCTCGACTCTTTTTCTCTGCCGTTCAAACTGGCCATGCAGCGCTTGCATTTTTTGAGCTGGCAGGAACGGATTCTGCTACTCGAGCAAATTCAGAGCAGGGAAAATTTCTTATCGCTGGGACTTGCCGAAATCGAAAGCTTTCTGTACCGTTCAGTACATGCCCGATTGCCGGACATGGCTCGAGTGTGGGAGCAAGCAGAGCGGGATGCTGAATTTTTAAGGCGGTTTGGCGCACACTTCATCTGTGTCACTGAAAAGGAATATCCCCCGCTTTTACGGGAGATTTATAGTGCGCCCTTTGGCCTTTTCGTGCGCGGCGATTTCCGGGGCCTGTGCTGGCCACCGGTGACGGTGGTGGGAACCAGGATGCCGACATGGACAGGGGTCCGCGCCGCGGTGCGTCTGGCGAAGGAAGCGGCGGATGCGGGCCTCAGCGTAGTGTCGGGACTGGCGCGCGGAGTCGATGCTGCGGCGCACCGCGGCGCTCTGCAGAGTGGCGTTTCCCCTACGATTGCCGTGCTCCCCTGCGGATTGGATCGAATATATCCGCCGTCGAACGCGCCGCTCGCGGCCGCGATGCTCGATGCCGGCGGCTGTTTGGTTACGGAATATCCTCCTGGCGTCAGTCTTGATCGATATCGTTTTCCTGAACGGAATCGTATCCTCGCGGGATTTTCGAAACTCACCCTGGTGGTCGAAGCGCCGGAAAAATCAGGTGCTCTCATCACCGCGGAATTAGCGCTCGGCGAAGGGCGTGATGTCGCGATTGCCGCGGCCTGCCTTGGTTCTTCGCGAAATGCCGGTGCGGATGCGCTTGCGAGAGAAGGTGCCTGTGCTGTGCACAATGGCGATGAGGTTGTCGCTTTGTTCAAGGGAGCAGGAGCCTGGAATTGGGTTTTTGAAACAGGCAGTACCGCCAGATGCAGTCGAAGGAGTTTTGAATGGCAGTAGCGAAGAAGAAAGAGAAAAACACTTCAGGTGCGACTCTTGCACCCGGCGTTTCCAAACCCAAGACCCTCATTATCGTCGAGTCGCCCGCCAAGGCACGGACAATAGAAAAATATCTCGGTTCTCATTTCAGGGTCCTCGCGTCGAACGGCCAGGTGATCGATCTGCCGAAATCGCGGATGGCGGTCGATATTGAGCATGATTTTGAGCCCGAATATATCACGGTGCGCGGCAAGGCCGACAAGCTCAAGGAGCTCACCGAAGAGGCGAAGCGTTCCAGCGCCGTGGTGCTCGCAGCGGACCCCGATCGTGAGGGAGAGGCAATTGCTTATCAAATAGGGAAATATCTTAAAGAGAAGATAAAACAGACTCCCATAAGCAGGGTAACCTTCAATGAGATCACGAAACCTGCAGTGCAGGAGGCGATGTCCCATCCACGAGACATCAACATGAGCCTTGTTGAGGCGCAGAAGGCACGGCGTATCATCGATCGCCTTGTCGGCTATACTCTTTCGCCACTCCTGTGGAAAAAGGTGAAGTCGGGGCTTTCCGCAGGGCGCGTACAGTCCGTGGCCCTCAAGCTCATCTGTGATCGGGAAAGGGATGTCGAGTCCTTCATTCCGGAAGAGTATTGGACGATCGAAGCGCATCTGCACGCCCATCAGCATGCGGTCCGCGCCGAGCTCGCTCTTCTTGGCGGAGAAAAACCTTCGATTAAAAATGAGGCACACGCGAAACAGATCATCGCGTCGTTGTCCGGAAAACCCGCCCTGGTGAGCGATATTCAATTTGCGGACCGCACCGTCAAGCCCAAACCTCCATTTACGACATCGAAGTTGCAGCAGACCGCGGCGAACCGCCTCGGCTTTACGAGCACAAAGACGATGAAAGTTGCCCAGCAGCTCTACGAAGGCGTCGATTTGGGGCATCAGAGGCTCGGCCTCATCACCTATATGCGGACCGATTCCACACGCATATCGGAATCCGCGCTGGGGGAGACCCACGACTGGCTCAGACAGTATTTTCCTGCCCAGACGCCGGACGCGCCTGTCCGCTATTCGGTCAGCAACGCGGCACAGGATGCGCATGAGGCCATCCGGCCGACGCGAGTCGATATCACGCCCGATGAAGTCGCGCGCTATCTGAAGGGCGATCATTTGAAATTGTACACTCTCATATGGGAGCGCTTTGTCGCTTCTCAGATGAAATCGGCGGTAATCCGTACCTCTACTGCTGATATTCAAATTGGAGATGGCCTTTTCCGCACATCTGCCTCAAGTTTTCTGGAAGAAGGCTTCTATAAAATCATTCGCCTCGCTGCTTCTAAAGAAGAGCGAACAAGCCACCAGCTGCCCTTTGAAAAAGGCGAGACACTGCATGTCGATAAGATCGACGGCGTTCAGCACTTCACGCAGGGGCCCTCGCGCTACACCGACGCGTCGATTGTGCGCGCTCTCGAGGAATTGGGCATTGGACGCCCTTCCACATATGCGCCCACGATCGAGACGCTCATCGAGCGCTACTATGTGCAGAGAGACAAACGCCAGCTTATTCCGACGGCGCTTGGCAAAATTATCAACGACATTCTGTCCCAGAATTTCCCGGAGGTGATCAATACAAGCTTTACTGCAAAGATGGAATCCATGCTGGACAAAGTGGAGGAGCAGAGTGTCGACTGGGTCAGCGAAATCAAAGGATTTTATTTTCCCTTGAAAGGCAAGGTCGACGATGTCATGCATGCGCTTGAGGATATGCATGGTGCGCTCGACGAAAAAACGGACGAAAAATGTCCCAAATGCGGCCGTCCCCTTGTCAAGAAACTTGGAAGGTTTGGCTATTTCTTGTCCTGTTCAGGATTTCCTGAATGTACATTTACCAAATCGGTGCCGCTTGCGAAGTGCCCGAAATGTGGAGGCGATATAATTCCACGCGTCTCGACCAGGGGCCGGCGCAAAAAATTCTACGGCTGTTCCAATTATCCCGAGTGCGATTTTATGACGCTCTACAAGCCTACGAACGCGACATGCCCTCAGTGCGGATGGTTCCTCGTTGAAAAATACGACAAGAAAACTGGTGTCCACAAGGCTTGCATCAATCCGGACTGCAATTATCTGCATTCGAGCGACGAGAGCAAAGAAGACAAGGGAGGCGAGTGAATCATGGATGCGCGATTTCTCGATTACCTTGATTATCTCGGTGCGGTGCGGGGCCTTTCGCCCAAGACTGTTGAGGTATACAAGCGTGATCTTGCGCATTACGAAGTCTTTCTTGAGGGAAAAGATGTCGATGAAGCTGACGCGAGCGATATCCGGACATTCGCGGGCACCCTCGTGATGGAAAAGCGGGCGCCGGCTTCCGTAAACCGCACACTCTCGGCGGTTCGGGGTTTTTACCGGTACCGTCTGAGATTTCATGCGGACGCAAAGGATCCTGCGCGCGAAGTCGAGAACGTGCCCGCGGGGCGACCGTTGCCTTCTTTCCTCTTTGAAGAAGAAACGAAGATTTTTCTGGACGGCATCGACGGTGAAGGTTTCCGGGATGTACGGGACAGGGCGCTCCTTGAAGTGATGTATTCCACGGGCTGCCGTGTGTCCGAACTCTGCGGCATGCAGCTTAACCGCCTCAACTTGAGTGCAGATTCGATAAGGGTAAAGGGAAAGGGGTCGAAAGAGCGCCTTGTCTTCCTCTGCGACTCCGCGGTGCAGGCTATAAAGCGCTATCTGCCGTACAGGGCGGCGCTCATGCGGCGGCTTGGCATCGAGGAACACAACAAGATTTTCATAAACGCAAAGGGGCACCCTTTGAGTACGCGCGGCGCGGAGAAGATTGTCGAAAAAAGACGGCTTCAGGCCGGCATAAAGAAGCATCTGACGCCGCATACCTTCAGACATAGCTTTGCGACGCACCTCGTGGCCGCGGGCGCCGATATGCGCGTAGTGCAGGAGATGCTCGGGCATTCAAGCATATCGACGACTCAAGTGTATGCGCATGTCGATATGGAGCGGCTGCGCCGTGTCTATGAACAGGCACATCCGCATGGTTCGAAAAGCAAATGAAGAAAGTGAGGAAAGTATGGAAATGCATGCGACAACAATACTTGCCGTGAGAAAGGACGGGCATGTCGCCATGGCCGGTGATGGGCAGGTCACGATGAACAACACCGTGCTCAAGAGCAACGCAAGAAAAATAAGGACAATCTATGACGGCAAGGTGCTGTGCGGTTTTGCGGGGGCGACGGCGGATGCCTTTACCCTCTTCGAGCATTTTGAGTCGAAGGTGCAGGAATACGGCGGAGACCTGACGAGAGCTTCGGTGGAACTCGCGAAGGACTGGCGCACCGACCGCATCCTCCGCAAGCTTGAGGCCATGCTCCTGGTTGCGGATCAGACAAAAATGTTTCTGCTCTCGGGCACGGGCGATGTGGTGGAGCCGAGCGATGATGCGATCGCGATCGGTTCGGGCGGTACCTACGCCTATGCGGCGGCAATCGCGTATCTCGATGCATCGCGGAGAGTGGAAGAGGCCGCCCGCGCGCAGGGCAGCGCAGAACCCACAAAACTCACGGGCTATTTTTCCGCGCGCGAAATTGCGCAAAAAAGCCTTGAAATCGCCTCGAGCATCTGCATTTTTACCAATGACCGCATTGTGGTGGAGGAAATATAATGGCAGAAAACGATACCCTTACTCCGCACAAAATCGTTGAAGAGCTCGACCGCTATATCGTTGGCCAGAACAAGGCAAAAAAAGCCGTCGCCATTGCTCTGCGCAACCGAATCCGGCGACAGCGCCTTCCCGCGGAGATTCGCGAAGAAATTGCTCCCAAGAATATTTTGATGATTGGCCCTACGGGCGTGGGAAAGACCGAGATCGCCCGTCGTCTGGCAAAGCTCTGCGGCGCTCCCTTTATAAAAGTCGAAGCGACTAAGTATACCGAAGTCGGATACGTGGGCCGCGATGTTGAGTCGATGGTACGGGATCTCATGGCCTCATCCGTCGCCATGGTCAAGGAAGAGATGGAATCTCAGGTCACCGAAGAAGCAAAGCGACGGGCGGAAGACAGATTGCTGGACATTCTTCTGCCAGGAATTACGAGTTCAGACGAACCTGTCGGCGAATCGCAGGCGACTGTCATCGTTCCCCGTTCAGGTACAGAAACAAAAGAAAAATTCCGCGGTCTGCTGAGGGAAGGCAAGCTCGATGCACGCGAAATCGAAATCACCGTACCGGCGCAAGGGCCTCAAATAGAGCTCTTTGCCGGTTCTCAGTTTGAAGAGATGAATATCGCGCTTGGCGGGCTCCAAAATTTTTTGGGCGGCAAGAAAAAGAAGAAAACCGTCACGGTTGCGGAAGCCTTGCCCCTTCTTGAAGCCGAGGAGCGCGAACGCCTCGTCGATCAGGAAAAGATCGTTCAGGAAGCCCGTCGCCGCGCTCAGGAATCGGGGATTATTTTTATTGACGAAATGGACAAAATCGCCAACCGCGATGGAAAGGGCTCTTCTGGCGTTGATGTTTCAAGAGAAGGTGTCCAGCGCGACATGCTGCCGATTGTGGAAGGGACGACCGTCAATACAAAGTGGGGACCGATTGACACGATGCATGTTCTTTTCATCGGTGCAGGCGCCTTCAACGTGTCGAAGCCTCAGGACCTGATCCCTGAACTTCAGGGACGTTTCCCCATCCGTGTCGAACTCGACGCGCTGAGCGGCGATGATTTCGTGCGCATACTGACCGAGCCGAAAAACGCGCTGGTCACTCAATATATTCAGCTTCTCGGCACTGAAAATGTTCAGCTCGAATTTTCGGAAGAGGCTATAGCAAGGATTGCCGAGATTGCGGCGGCCGCAAACAGGCAAAGCGAAAACATAGGCGCGCGGCGCCTCCAGACAGTCATGGAGAGGCTTCTCGAAGATGTGTCTTTCGATGCCGACAAGTATGCAGATACAAAAGTCACCATTGATAAGGCATATGTGGACGAACACTTCAAAGATTATGTGCAGCAACAGGATTTGAGCAAATACATCCTCTAGCGTGAAGGAGAAAGGACGGATCATGGATTATGCATCGTTAGAAGAGAATCGATTATGGGAGCTTTACCATCGCACTGCAGATATCCATATCCGCGATGAGCTCGTCATGCGCTACGCACCTCTGGTCAAGTACGTAGCAGGAAAAGTATCGGTCACTTTGCCTTCGATGGTGGAATATCGCGACCTGGTGGGGTATGGCAATTTTGGTCTTCTCGATGCGATAGAAAAGTTCGATCCCAAAAAGCATGTCAAATTCAAAACCTATGCCGTCACGCGCATTCGCGGAGCGATCTACGATCACCTGCGTGAACTCGATTGGGTACCGCGTTCCATCCGGCGGAAAACCAAGCAAATAGAGCGGGCCATCGCCTCACTCGAAAGTCACCTTGCCCGGCCCGCGACCGATGATGAAATCGCCGCAGAGATGGGCATCGACCGCAGAGAGTTATTGAAAATCATGGCCAAAGTTGCGTCTTCATCGATCCTTTCTTTGCAGGAGATTTGGCCGATGAGCTCGGATTCCGAGGGAGGAACCATCGGCGACACCCTTGAGTCGCTCCACACTGAAAATCCGGATGCGGCTCTCGAACGCGAAGAAATCCGAAGAGTCATTCTCGAGGCCTTGCAAGAGCTGCCTGATAAGGAAAAGAAAGTGCTTGTCCTCTATTATTATGAAAATTTGACTCTCAGGGAAATAGGCAAAATACTCGAAGTGACAGAGTCGCGGGTCAGCCAGCTCCATACCAAGGCTATTCTGCGCCTTCGTGCCAAACTGTCAAATCAAAGGCGCGGAATTGTATAGGCCTATGTATCTTGAGGGACTTCGGTTTTTTTGCTGCTTGTTGCCGCATCAATATCCTGCGTGACAATCCCGTATTGTTCGATTTTTTGGTAGAGCGTCTTTCGGCCAATCTTGAGTATCTCCGCAGCCTTGGATTTATTTCCTCCAGCGAGGGCGAGCGTTTCCGCGATGAGAATGCGCTCCGCGTCCTCCATCGATGAAAAAGCCGGTATGCTGATTACGCGCGTCTCCGCGCTCGATCGCGGTCCGGGCGGCAGATCGTCCAGCACGACCAATTTCCCCGAGGCCATGACTATGGCACTTTCAACGCAGTTTCTGAGTTCCCGGACATTGCCGGGCCAATCGTAGGTATAGAGCGCCTGCCTGGCCTTTGGATCGAAGCCTTCAATCTGCTTCCCGTTTTCTTCCGCAAATTCCTTTAAAAAGGCCATGGCCAGGAGGGGAATGTCCTCACGCCGCTCGCGAAGCGGCGGCACATGAATGTTGACCACATTTAAGCGATAATAGAGGTCTTCCCTGAAACGCCCTTCGGTGATCTCCTTTTTCAGGTCGCGATTGGTCGCGGCGATGAGCCGCACATCCACTTCGAGGGTCTCCTCGCCGCCTACACGCTCGAATTTGCGATCCTGCAAAACCCGGAGAATCTTGATTTGCACATTTTGATTGATCTCGCCAATCTCATCGAGGAAAAGCGTCCCTCCGTCGGCCATTTCGAACCGGCCCCGCTTCCGTGCCGCCGCTCCGGTGAAAGCGCCTTTTTCATGACCAAACAGTTCGCTTTCAAGGAGACTTTCCGCGAGCGCGGCGCAGTGCACTTTGATGAAGGGCATATCCTTTCTCGGGGAGAGATTGTGGATGGCGTCCGCCACCAGTTCCTTGCCGACGCCAGATTCGCCCGTGATGAGGACACTGGCCCTTGTAGGAGCGACCTTCCGGATAAGATCGAATATGCGCTTGATGGAAGGAGCCTGACCAATGATATAGCTCCGCGCCCGCTGACTTTCGACCTCTGCCTTGAGTTCAATGTTGGTGCGGTAGAGCTCTCTGGTCTCCAGCGCGCGGTGGACAAGGTTGATCAAATGGTCAGTATTCGGCGGTTTCGCAATAAAGTCGAAGGCGCCCTGCCGCATCGCTTCCACCGCCTTGTCGACGCTCCCATGCGCGGTGAGAATGATGACGGGAATTCCGGGGTGTGTGGAGACAATATACTGCAAAAGATCGAGGCCGCTCATTCTTCCCATTTTGAAGTCGGTGATAACGACATCGATATCATCTCTGTCGGCGATGGTCTTCGCCTCAATGCCGTCTTTTGCGGTCCTGACCTCGTACCCTTCCATTGAGAAAAGCTGAGCAAGGCCTTCGCGAATATTGGTTTCATCATCTACGACAAGCAGTGTCGCTCGCATTTAGTCCTCCATGTGTGAGCCCTCAATTTGTACTCCATCTTCCCAGGGGGGCAAGGATTTCTGCTCAGGCTGAGGTAGCGGAAGATGAATGGTGAAGGTTGAGCCTTTTGAGGGTGCCGATTCCACGGTGATTTCCCCATTGTGTTCTTTTACGATTTTAAAAGTGATAGTGAGGCCCAGGCCCGTTCCACTCTCCTTGGTAGTGAAATAAGGCTCGAAAATTTTCGCCATAAGCTCTTCCGGAATGCCGATGCCCGTATCAGAGACGGCAATCTGAAGCTCATCATTCCGGACGAAGACCGAAATGGTCAGGACACCGCCATCGGGCATCGCCGCCATCGCGTTTTTGACGATATTGAGCAGTGCCTGTTTGAGATTTTTTCGATCGATCATGACATCAGGCAAGTTGGGCTCGATTTTTGTGACTATGCTGATGTGCTGATCCTCTGCCTCATGGCTCATGAGCTCGACGACTTCCTGGACCACTTCTTCGGCCCTGTCGAGGATGAGGGTGATATCCATGGGGCGAACCGCAAACAGAAAATCGACCACTATCGAGTTGAGACGATCTATTTCTTGTTCTACTAATGAAATATTATGAAAAATCGATTCCGTTTTCTTTGTACGGTTCTTTTCGAGAATGCGGCGGATGATGCCGAGTTGTATGCGGATCGAAGCCAGGGGATTTTTTATTTCATGCGCGACGCCTGCCGCGAGGGTTGTGAGGGCGGCGAGGCTCTCCGCCCTTCTAAGCTGAGCTTCGCGTCGCCTTTTGTCGGTTATGTCTTCCAGGTGAATGAGGTTCCCTGAGATTTTACCCTCGGAGACAAGCGCCGATATACTGATGCTGATTACCCGCGTGCCACCGTGCCTGTTGAGGGATATTTCGCGGTTCAGGACAGTTTCGTCGGCAATCAGCGCCTTCCGGAAGAAATTGGCAAGATTGTCGTCGTTCAACTGTTCCCACAGGGCAAATTCCTGCGTCCACGACACAAGCCTGAATATTTTTTCTGCAGAGCGATTGATGAACAGGGGCTTATATTCCAGATCGCACACGATGATCCCGTCGAGCGTCGAATGCAGGGCTGCTTCATAGATGGAATTTTCGGCGGACAGGTTTTTGATTATTTGCTTGAGACCTTCGGGAGGAATGCGGTCAATCCGCTTCAACGCATTTTCATACACTGCTTTCATGATATTCTCCAAACATATCCACAAATGCTTCGAGCAGAAGCTCTGGTGAGCGGTTGAATGAACGGTACTGCACTCCCATTTCCCTCAATTTCGAGGTGAGGCGATCGACATACATGATAAGCGCGACGCTCGATGTAGGGTCGGCGGCAATCGAAGCGAGTTGCTGGGCCACGGCTCTCATAAAGACAAAGAAAGAATTGGAAAATTTTGTGTTCTTTGAGCCAAAACTGCCGGTCTGCTCCGCGACGGCGCGCAGCACTTCAAGGGCTGAGCCCTTTTGATCGCGCGCGCGCCGGGCGAGATTCGAGGCTCTGTCGCCTGTCATGGCAGCATCCTTGCCCATGGCGCGGTCAAGCAGTGCACCGACGAAGAGCGAGGCTTCGTCTTCTGCTTTGTCCGGAGGGAATGGACTGTTCTTGTGGAAAAACTCGCTGATGTTTTCGACCTTCTCCTGACTCCGGAATAGCCGCGAGACGATGTGCCGGGCCTGGGCGCTTGTTCTCGGCTCGAAGGAGATAAGCCGGGATCTTGAAAGAATAGTGGCAATCACCGCGGCACGCCTGGAAGAAGTCAGTATGAATCGCACTGTTTCAGGCGGTTCTTCCAGTATCTTGAGCATCGCGTTGCGTGTGCTCTCGTTGGCGGTATCGGCGTTCTGCAGAATGACAGTCTTCCTTTTCCCGACAGGAGCGATCACAGCCCACGCCGCCATATTCCTCACCATGAAGATGGGAATACCATCGGGAACAAATGCTTCGAGGCTGGATGCTGTCTCTACAACGCGATTGACTATGGTGTCCAATGTCTGGATCTTCGACCTGGATACCAGGGTTTGGATTTCCTGAAGCTGCTCCTCAAGCGATTCGATCGATGCTATCGCCTTTGAAAGCCTCGCCTCTTCGCCTGCCCACAGGACCGGATCAAAGTGCTTCAATAATTTTCTTATCGAACGCACGAAAGCATAATATGAAGTCAAGTTAGGAGAATGCATGAAATACTCGGCGGTCACCGAAGGTTCCTGAGGAAGATTTCTTGGGCCGAAAAGCAAAAGATCGGGATGAGAAAGGCTCCTGTGACGGTTACACTGCCCGCACCCACAGTTCCACAGTCCTTCTTTTTCGCAGGAGAGCACGCGCGCGCATTCCAGAGCCGCGGTCAGCTTTCCTGATCCCTCAGGACCCGTGAACAGAAGGGCAGGAGGCACCTTTTCGCCCGCTATCATAGAGGTGAGCTGTTCTTTGGCTCGATCTTGAAAAAGCAGATTTTCAAACACAGCTATTTACCTTTGAAATTCTGAATGATATTCGGAATATTCTCATTTTTGAGAATGGGCGCAAGCGAGCTGCCGATTGCCGGCTCGATAATCGGGCCGAGCAATTTCACATACATCGAATTCGCAAGGATGGACTTTACATCGACCAGAGACTGAATCTGCAAGATGACAATGAATAGGCCGACAACGATAAATCCTTCCGCGATACCGAGCACAAGTCCCAGGATTCTGTCAAAAACATCGAGACTGATTGCTTCAAGGCCCTCGCGGATCATGCGCTCAATTATTTTCATGAGAATAAAGCCAACAATGAAGCAAAGCAAAAATGCGATGATGTATTGGACCTGATATGGCAGCGTACTTGCTCCGACTTTCGGCAAGATCTGTACGATGACCGTGTTGGAAAGCAGAAGCCCCGCGAGAATGCCGACCGCGATTGACGCCACAGTCAATACTTCATGCACAAAACCCCTGGAAAAACATCGTGCCGCGAGAATGATCACCAATGCGCTGAAAACCCAGTCTATTGTGCTCATGTCCCTTCCTTTGCCTGCTGTTCAAACCTTGCTAAAAGCAGGCGGGCTATGAATTCGGCCGAAGGCATTTGTTTCTCGCTGGAGAGATCTCTGTCGCCGAGCAGGGCCCGGACAGTCTGGGCCGAAATGCCTGCGATCGAATAGCAGGCTCGGACTGCGGAATCGTAGGTCTCGCGATGCAGATATTTTTTTACGGCATCGGCGAATGTGGCAGGGGAGAGCTGGGCACCCTCGAGCACCGCGGCGGCGCCTGCACGGGCGGCGAGCGCCGCGTTCTCCACCTGATCACCGCGTGTCCCTGGACCCGAGAGCGGAATGAGGATCATCGGTTTTCCAAGTGAAGCTGCCTCCCACACCGTGCCGGCGCCCGCTCTCCCCGCGATAATGCTCGACGCGGCGTAGATGTCCGCGATTTCGGGACCTATGTATGAGAGGGGCCGGTACGAGGCCCTGACGACCGGATCGTCGGGAATCTTCGACACCACTTCGTCGAAATTGGCCTTGCCTGTCTGGTGCACGATCTGCACAAAAGTACAAAGAAACGGTAGCGAGGCGAGGACGAGGTCGTTCACTTCCTTCGCGCCCTGGCTACCCCCCAGCACGAAGAGCAGGGGTTTCTCCGCGCTGAATCCAAGCATATCGAGGCCGCGAGCCTTGTTCCCGAGAAAAAGGGCGGGGCGGACCGGATTCCCCGTCCGAACGATTTTTGCGCGCAGTGGTTCAGGAAAATAATCGGCAGTCGCTTCCCAACTTGTCAGGATCAGCGAGGCCCGCTTGCTGTTCAGACGGGTCGCCAGCCCCGGCGAGGTGTCCGATTCGTGAGTGATGACGGGAATGCCGAGCGATGTGGACGCCCTGCATGGAGGCACGCTCACATAGCCTCCCTTTGAAAAAAGAAGCGAAGGACGGAGATTTTTCAGGATAGACTTTGCCTTCACATATCCTGCGATAATTCGCCATATATCCGTAAGGTTGCGCAGTGAAAGCTCGCGGCGGAACTTTCCGGAGGGAATCGCGAAATATTCCACGCCGTGCTCGGTCACGATATTTCGATCGAGCTCCTTTTCCGAGCCGATCCAGGCGATTCTGCCCTCAAACCCCAGATGACGCAGTTCCTCGATCACCGCCAGCCCCGGATAGATGTGGCCCCCTGTGCCGCCTCCCGTGAACACAATGCAGGATCGGGCGACAGACATGTCCTTTGAGGTATTGTCTGGCACGTTTTTTTCGGCCGTGGTCTTGCTTTCACTCATGAACCAAGTCCTTTTTACCTATCCGCGCGATCTCGGCGTCTTGTGTTTTCATAGACCGCGGCGATGAGCGCGTCGAGCCTGACATCTCCGCTGGAATCGCCTTTGCTGATGGCGCCGAGCGCTTTTTTTGCGAGGACTTTGCCCAGCTGTACACCTTCCTGGTCGAAACTGTTGATGTTCCAGGTAAAGCCCTGGAACATCACCTTGTTCTCGAAGTGGGAGAAGAGCGCGCCGAGCTGTCGCGGGCCAAGCTCTTCCCCGACGAGCAGCGTCGAGGGGCGGCCGCCGGGGAAGGCCTTGTTCGGATTTTCGTCCTCTTTCCCCAGCGCGAAGGCCATCATCTGGGCGACCAGGTTGGATACGAGCTTTTGGCGCGAACTCGAGCCCTCGGAGCTCATGTCGGACGAGAGCTGGTTTTTCAGAAAGCCTATGAACTGCAGGGGGACGATGTCGGTGCCCTGGTGCAGAAGCTGATAAAATGAGTGCTGGCCGTTCGTGCCCGGTTCGCCGAACACGACGGGGCCGGTGGAGTAGGAGAGAGGCTGGCCGGCGCGGCTGACGGATTTGCCGTTGGACTCCATGTCGAGTTGCTGGAGGTGGGCCGGGAAGCGGGAGAGCGGTTCCGCATAGGGCAATACCGCGGTGGCCGGCCACCCGAGCACATTCCTCTCATACACGCCGATCATCGCGTCCATGAGCACGGGGTTGTGCTTCAAGGATGGTTCAAGCGCGAGAGTGTCCGCCCCGTGCGCTCCCTGCAAGAATTCCTCGAATGTTTCAGGGCCATAGGCGATCGAAATGATCACGCCTCCTACGGCGCTCGAGGTCGAATATCGTCCACCGATGAAGTCATCGATGAAAAAGCTGTCCAGATAATGGGGATTGCCCGCGAGGGGGCTGGACTTGCTCGTCACCGCGACAATGTGCTTGTCAGGATTTAACCCCACCGCTTTCAGCCTTTCCCTGACCAACATTTCGTTGGCCAGTGTCTCCTGCGTCGTACCGCTCTTTGAGACGAGCACGAACAGGCTCTCTGAAAGATCTATGCGCGAGAGCACATAGTCGCCATCGTCCGGGTCGACGTTCGAGATGAACCACGGCGTCAACTTCGCCCTCTCTTTGACGATGGCCCACCGCGACAGGGCGAGGCTCGCGGCGCGCGGGCCGAGGTCCGAGCCCCCTATTCCGATCTGTACGACCTGCGCAAAGGGTTTGTCTGCCGAGCTGCGGATCCTGCCATCCCGCACCTTTTCTGCAAATTCGTAGAACCGCAGCTTCTCGTCGCGGTAGAATATTTCCATATCCTGACCCTTCCAGATAACCGGCGCGCCAAGTCGCCCGCGCGCCAAATGATGCAACACCATCCGCCCTTCGCCCGTGTTCATGATGGCGCCCTCCGCGAGCATGCGGTATTTTTCAATCAGCTGCTGCTCGTCGGCCAATGCCTGAAGTCTCTCCACAATGAGATCGTCGACCGGCGCAAACGCGTAGCAATAGGAGAGCTCCGCCGCATGCGGAATCCACCAGTTTGCAATCCGCGCCGGCGTCACCAGATCGTGCAGTCTTATTCTGGAGGTCTTTTTGAACGATGTGAAGGAATCGCATGCGTCAAGGCCCTTGAAGTTCACCATACCATGCCTCTTATTCCCGAGTGTTTCTTTATTCTACATGATATGGCCAAAAGCGATACACTTCAAGTTCGGTGGCGTGAGTCTTGTACATATCCCAGGAATATTTTGCCCTCTGCGCCCAGCGAGATGCTGTTTTTCCACGGACCACGGTCAATGACGTGAAGGACATGAAGTTCAATCAGCGCGTGGACGAGTTCTTTTCGCTCCTCGTCGGTCCAGCCGAAGAGAAGGCCTGTGAATGTGCCCTTGCCCCCGCCTTTCGGGCCGAGCATGTGGACGAATTCGGCCCTGGTCCACCGCCGCTGGTGCGCACGGCAGAGAAAAAGCGCTTCGAGGAATCCCTCCGCGCCCGACAGGTGCCGCCACTCGGCAGAAAGACCTGGCGGGCCCTCGACTGTCGGATTTTGGATTCCCTGCATTTCCTCGAAACAATTGTCACATCTGCCGCAGGCTGGCGTCTCTTCTTCTCCCAGGAGATGCAGCAGAAATTCACGGCGGCAGGTTTCCAGCGCGGGGTAGCGTGAGAAGCGTCCTCTCCGCAGGCTCTGGACAGCGCGCGCTGTTTCTCCAGCCGGGGGTCGCGACCCGTCTCGATTTAGCCCGCCTGAGTACGGCCTGGCCGAGAGCGGCTCGCCAGGATCCCGCCCGCTCTCTTCCTGTGCGTGTACGTGGCCAACACAGCCTCGCGCCAGATCGTCGATAAGTATCGCGAGCGAGTCCTTTCCGTCGCGACCGCCGCGACCAGCCTCCTGAATGTAGGCCTCGGCGCTGTCCGGAAGGGAAGTGTGGATAACCGTGCGGATGTTTTTCTTGTCCATGCCCATTCCATAGGCATTTGTCGATACCAACACCGCGTCTTGCGATGTCTGGAACCAGGTCTCAATGTCTTTGCGTTCCAGGCGGGACAGCCCCGCATGGTAGAAGCGGGTCTCCGGGAATCCGATCGATTTCAGATATCCGGCCTTGATTTTGGTGCCTGGCCGCGAGCGTTCAAAAATGATGGCAGGCTTTTTGCACGACAGGAGGAGCTGGCGCAGGGTCCGCGTCGGCGAGAGGGTATGCACAACGCCATAGAGAATGTTCGGCCTGTCCGCTTCGGCGGTGACGAGCCGGTAGCCCTTTCCAAGAAAGAGGTTTTTCTCGATCGACTGAATTATGGCGGGTCCCGCGGTAGCCGTGAAGGCGCTCAGGATGCGTGGCGAAAGCGCCTGAGCGGACTCGCCGAGCGTCAGGTACGAAGGTCTGAAGTTCTGGCCCCATTCGCTTATGCAGTGCGCCTCATCGATCACAAAGTGAGCAATCGTGAAGCGGCTTAAAAACCGGCGGAGCCTCGGCGCGCCGAGTATTTCAGGATTTACAACGACAGTCGTCGCCTTCCCAGAACTGATCAGCTCTTCCTGGGCGCGCCACTCTGCCTCGCCGAGACCTCCGCGGAAAAGCGCACAGGGAATATGCGCCTCGTCGAGACGCCGCTTCTGGTCGTTCATGAGGGCGAGGAGCGGGTAGGCCACGAGCGTAAGGCCCTCCAGAAGCAGCGCCGGGAGCTGAAAGCAGATGGATTTGCCGAAGCCCGTAGGGAAGAGGACAAGCTGGTTGTAAGTTTCGTGGCTTTCTTCGCCAGGCGGCATCTCGCGATTTGTCCCCGGGCCGCTCTCGCCTTCATCGGGCGCGGATTCCGGATATCCGGTATTTTCGAGAATGTTCGCGATTACGAACCTCTGGAGCGGCATGAGATGCGGCACGTGGAATCGCTCCCGCGCAAGCACTTCGATGGGATCTTCGGCTCCGACAGGGGGGGCGGGCCTGGCGAGGGCGGCGACCAAGTCTGGGCCCTTCACCGCCGACATTCCTGTCCCTGTATCTTCCATGCACTACTGTCTCCCTGCACTTCTTTGACGGGAGAATAAGGCCATTTTGCTTCAAGTGTCCGAAAGAAATTGTAGGGCCCGCCGCTGGACCAAAAGCCGTGCGAGCGAAAGCCCCGAGGCCGAAGGCCGGTAGACCGGAACAGGGGATTATCCCTTTGCTCCGATTTTTGGGCAGATGTCTTCCAGCGGGCAACTCATACCCTCCTGCGTGCACGCGGGCTTCCGCGCCGTGCAGGTGAATTTCCCGTGTCGGTTCACGCTGTAGGAAAACTGTGTGTGTTTTTCAGGCGACAGGTTCGCGCGGACAATGGATTCCGCGAGCCCCGCGTCCTTCTTCGGGCAGACTCCAAGCCTCAAGAGGACCCGAAGCACGTGCGTATCCACAATGATGCCGGGAACTTCATGGCATGCGGACGCCACGAGGTTCGCGGTCTTCCGCCCCACGCCGGGCAGTTCGAGCATCTGTTCAAGAGTGGGCGGGATGTTGCCGCCAAATCGCTCTTCAAGCACTTTGGCCGTATCGATGATGTGCCTCGCCTTGACATGAAAGAATCCGACAGGATGAATAATTTGCTCGACTTCGGCGATATCCGCCTCGGCGAGCTTCTTTGCGTCCGGGAAGCGGTCGAACAGCTCCTCAGTCACCATGTTGACCTGTTCGTCCGTCGTCTGGGCGCTCAGAATCACCGCGATGAGAAGCTCAAAACAGCTGTGGTAGTGCAGAAGGGGATGCGCGTCCGGCCAGATGGGCGCGAGCCGCCGATGGACTTCCTCAAGAAGAAGAGCCGTGATCCGTGCCGCCCCCGGCGTCTCCGATGGTTCCTTTTTCATGACTTCATGACCCCGAGGGGATATTGTGCAGTTTTATGGGCATAATCGCAAGCCCGACACTCTTCCGTGCGCATAAATCATGACTTAAACTTGACCTTTCCGCGTCCGCCATATAGTATAAAGCGGCTGTCTGCGACTGTATCAAAAGGAGGATGCATGAATCCGTCGACGTTGAAGGGCAGATCTTTGCTCACCTGGATTGATTATACTTCAGAGGAAGTCCGCTATTTTCTTGATCTTTCCAAGAAGGTCAAGGAGGAGGCGAAAAAGGGCCTTCACAAGACTCGTTTTAGGGGGAAAACCATCGCCCTTCTTTTTGAGAAGCGATCCACGCGCACGCGCTGCGCTTTCGAGACAGCCTTCGGTGAAGAGGGAGGACACCCCGTTTTCCTGTCGAATCAGGACATTCAGCTTGGGGCCAAGGAATCTATCGAAGACACCGCCCGCGTTTTGGGCCGCATGTTCAGCGCCATAGAGTTCCGTGGCTACAAGCAGGAATACGTCGAGATTCTCGCGAAATATTCCGGAGTTCCGGTGTACAACGGCCTGACCGACACCTACCATCCGACACAAGCTCTCGCCGATGTCCTCACCATAGAAGAGAATTTCGGCAACTGCAGGGGCAAGCACCTCTGCTTTGTCGGAGACGGGCGCAACAATGTCGCGCGCTCCCTCATGGTGATCAGCGCGAAGCTCGGCATGCATTTCACCATTGTGTCGCCCAAAGAGCTCTGGCCGGATGATGAACTCAAAAATCTCTGCGAAACCTTCGCAAAAGAATCCGGTTCACTTCTCTCCATAACCGACAATGTCGAGGAAGGCGTAAAGGGTGCCGACGCGATCTATACCGATGTCTGGGTTTCCATGGGTGAGGAAGCGCTCAAGGCTGAACGGGTTAAGATGCTGGCGCCTTATCAGGTGAACGCCGGACTCATGGTGAAGACCGGCAACCCGGGCTGCATCTTCCTGCACTGTCTGCCCGCGATCAAAGGCGAGGAGGTCACCTTCGATGTCATCGAGGGCCCTCAGTCAAAAGTGTTCGACCAGGCAGAGAACCGCAAGCATACGATCAAGGCCATCATGCTTGCGACGCTTTGAGTACAAAGACAGGGTATCATGAAGCCAGTTCCAAAAGTGCTGCTCGAATTCATCGACCAGCATGACTGTTTTTACATACTTGGGCACCGCGAACCCGATGGCGATTGCATAGGCTCACAGCTTTCGCTCGCGTCCATGCTGCAGGGCATGGGCAAACGGGTGCATGTGCTTTCATCCGGGCCTTTTAATCGAATTGAAATCTTGCCTTTTGAGTCGCGCTTTAAGAGTGAAGTGCCTGCCGAAAGGGATTTTGAACGGACCGCGGCGCTCGTGCTCGATTGTTCTTCCATGTCGAGAATAGGGAATATCGCCGAGAGAATGCCGAACATTCCGGCGGCATTCATCGATCATCATGCGACAGGAGGGGCACCCGGGCCTTACGACTGGCTCGACGATTCGGCGTCGGCGGTTTCCGCGATGATTCTAGTCCTCATGGAGACAATGGGGCATGTGCCCACAAAGGATGAGGCCGAGCTCTTATTCTTTGGACTCAGTACCGACACCGGTTTTTTCCGCCACCTGGACGAGCATGGGAGCGAAACTTTTAGAATAGCCTCTCGTCTCGTGGATGCGGGAGTCTCCCCAAAGCGTGTCTTTATGGCGATCAATGGCGGCAGGACCCTGGCCTCAAGACGAATGCTGGGAGAGCTGCTGCTGCGCGTTCAGCCATATTATGAGGGGCGCCTCCTGGTCTCCTGGGTCACGATAGACGATCAGCAAAAATACGGCATGTCAAGCCGGGATTCGGATCTGCTGTATCAGCTCATGATGGGTATCGTTGACTGCGAAGTCTGTTTTGTAGTGAAACAGGAGACCGACGATATGTGTACAGTCGGCCTCAGATCGCGGGATTCCGTCAATGTGGCAAAAATTGCTGAGCAATATGGCGGTGGGGGGCACAGGTTGGCGGCTGGCCTTTCCATGAATGGCAAAGTCGAAAAAGTTGTTCATACCCTGGTCGAAGCGTTCTCTGAAGTCTTCAGCGATGAAGAGACAGGGAAATAACAACCGCGTTGCAGCCTGAAAATTCATATTTTGCGCACTGAATGCAAGAATCGGGCACCGCGCCTTTTCTCGTGCCTTTTCTATAGAAAGTATCCGGTAGTTACACAGCATTTGTGCTTTCCTCTGCGAAGGGGGCTCTCTGTCTGCAAAAGGATAGCAGGACATGCCTGCTGTCTCGCCAGCCCTGTGCACTAATACTGCAGAGTTTTTGCTCGGCATTGCTGAGGATATCTATTCATCATTCCATTCAGTTTAATTTATCCTTTTTTTATTCCTTTTTTGCTATAATGGCGACTACTGTCCAAAAATAATAAATATACTTTTTATAAGTATTTAATTGCATTATCCATTTTTTGATCCTCTGTTTTTCCTTTTGGCATGTAGTTTGCATTAAGAAAAGAGGAGGTTCAAAATGGATTCAAAAAACTATCTCGATCTCGTACGCCAAATGTATGCACATCCAAAGCTCTATGGTTTTTTCAATGAGGATGAAATTTCGGACGCATTGCATCATTTTCGAGGTCGAATCGAGGGAATCCTCGACCGTGCAGAAAAAGAAAGCAGGACAAGAGAGGCCTATCTGCTCAGCAGCATGCGATTTGTGGCAAAGAGCGTACACAGACAAAATTTCAGCATGAACCTGTGTGAAAATGCATATGTATATTCACATTTTTCGGAAGAGGTCGTGCTCGGACCGCCGGCAGACACATTCATAGATGAAAGCCCGAAAGAAGAGAGTATCGATGCGCAGGGCATGATCGGTCTTTCTCCTCAGATATTTTTGAGAAAGTTGACGCCTGAACGCAAACGTCTCCTCTATTTAGTGATAAAGTGTGCCTGGGATATCGATGAAGAACTTTTGAAAAAATGCAGTTTTGCGCTGGGTATGCCAGAGCAATATTTATTCAGCTTGATTGAGTTGGCAAAGCGCAAAACCGAAGGATCGCGCAAGCAGATCTACGAATTGAATGCTAAATTGAATACCTTGTGGATTCGTCTCCGTGTGCTGGAGCTCAGGCTGGAAACCTCTCTTCTTAAGAACGAGAAAGAGTGTATTGCGTGCTCCTTGGACAGATGCCGGCAGCGCTATATACGGCTTCTTGAAAAAAGAAAACATCAAAAATCTTTAGTCTCTAATGAGTTGATTTCGGAGCTTCTGGGAGTTCCAAAAGGCAGCGTCGATTCCGGGCTCTTTTATCTCAAAAAGAACGTCAATTCAGGCCAGACCCTTGCGGATTATAGAAAATTAGGCTAGATAGAGGGCTATGAAACTTTTAGTCGCAACGAACAATCTCCATAAATTGGAGGAATTGAAGCCCCTTTTCTCGGAGCATGAGCTTTTACGGCCGATAGATTTGGGAATCCATGATTTCAATCCGGAAGAGAATGGCAGGACGTTCTTTGAAAATGCGTTCATCAAGGCAGAGGCGCTCTATCACCTTGCAGGGCGCCCTGTCATCGCAGACGATTCCGGGCTCTGTGTCGAGGCGCTCCACGGCAGGCCCGGCATCGAATCTGCACGTTATGGCTCTAACAATGGCAGGCTTCTTTCTGCGGCAGAAAAAAACAGTCTGCTTCTTTCGGAGCTCGAAAATATGAAGAACCGCCACTGTGTCTTTGTCTGCTGTCTCGTGCTGTATTACGGCCCGCAGCGATTTCTCTGTGTCCAGGAGACGCTGGAAGGAGAAATAGGCATGGCACCGAGGGGAGATCGGGGTTTTGGCTATGATCCGATAGTATATCTGCCGCGGAAGGCCAAGACTGTCGCGGAGCTTTCCCAGGAAGAGAAAAATCGTATCTCTCATCGCGGGAAAGCGGCGCAAAAAATGGCCGCAATTCTTGGCATTACTCCAATCGAGGGTACCGTCTAGTTTTTAGTGCCATTGGTCAGCTTTATGGTAGAATCGGCCCACCCCATGAAATGGCTTCTATAATAGAAAAGCCGCCCCGGTTTGGAGGCGGCCTTTTTCATCCACAGAATCCGAAGATTATTTCTCTTCGGCGGGTTTGATTCCGTATTTCTTGTTGAATCGTTCGATGCGCCCTGCAGTGTCGACGAGTTTCTGCTTTCCGGTAAAGAAGGGATGACAGGCGGAACAGATTTCAACCTGAATATTCTTTACCGTCGAACGGGTCTCGATGACATTGCCACATGCGCAGGTAATGGTGGTGTGTTCATATTTGGGGTGAATACCCTTTTTCATTTTCTTCCTCCGTATGCGTCAGGTGGACCTCTATGTCTGAAAACCGGCCAAATTGACGGCATTTAAATATATATGAATAGCCCCCCTTCAGTCAATATCCTCTATTCCATGCCTTGATACGGCGTATTCATGGACTTGAGGAACGCGTCATTGTTTTTCGATTTCATCATGCGGTCGATGAGCAGCTCGATGATTTCGATGTCGTCCATCGGGTTGATGACTTTGCGCAGGACCCAGATCTTCTGGAGCTCTTCCTCGGTGAGAAGGAGCTCTTCTTTTCGCGTTCCGGATTTCTTGATATTGAAGGCGGGGAAGGTGCGGCGGTCGGAGAGACGCCGGTCGAGGTTGATCTCCATGTTGCCCGTGCCCTTGAACTCTTCAAAGATGACTTCGTCCATGCGCGAGCCGGTATCGATGAGCGCGGTCGCTATGATGGTCAGAGAACCACCCTGTTCGATGTTGCGCGCCGCGCCAAAAAACCGTTTGGGCTTGTGCAGCGCGTTTGAATCGACGCCGCCCGAGAGTATTTTGCCCGAGGTCGGCACGGTTTGGTTGTAGGCCCTGGCGAGCCTGGTAATTGAATCGAGCAGGATGACAACATCCCGTTTATGTTCAACGAGGCGCTTGGCCTTTTCGAGCACCATTTCGGCGACCTGGACGTGGCGCGTCGCCTGTTCATCAAAAGTAGAGGAGATGACTTCGGCCTGGACCGTGCGCTCCATGTCGGTCACTTCCTCGGGCCGCTCGTCAATGAGCAGCACGATCAGGTAGACTTCAGGATGGTTCGCGGTAATGGCATTGGCGATTTTCTGCAGGAGGATGGTCTTGCCTGTTTTGGGTGGGGAGACGACGAGTGCGCGTTGGCCTTTGCCTATTGGGCAGAATAGATTGATGATCCGCGTTGAAATTTCTTCGGTCGTGGTTTCGAGGTTGAGCTTTTGGGTGGGGTAGAGTGGCGTCAGGTTTTCAAAAGGAACGCGGTTCTGGGCGACCGATGGCTCGTCGAAATTGATCTGCTCTATGCGGAGCATCGCGAAGAAGCGCTCTCCTTCTTTGGGGCTGCGGATCTGCCCGTACACCGTGTCGCCGGTCTTGAGGTTGAAGAGACGGATCTGAGAAGGCGAAATATAGATATCGTCAGTACCCGGCAAATAGGAATTCTGCGGCGAACGCAGGAATCCATAGCCATCAGGCAATATTTCCAGAGAACCGTAGGCGTAGATTATGCCTCCATGCTCGGTATGCGCTTTTAAGGTATTGAAGATGAGTTCCTGTTTTTTGAGAGTAATGAGCAAGTCATGGTTTATGCCATACTTTGCGCCCAGCTCTCTCAGTTCGACAATGCCCATCTTTGAAAGGTCATTGATTGAAAGACGAGCCCGCGTTTCATTCCTCTGTTCAGCGCGGTTTTCAAGTTCGAGGCGCGACGCCTCGGCAAATTTCTGATGCTGCCGGTCATCGGCAGGAAGCGAGGCGACCACGAATCCGTTAGGAGGCTGCGTTTCCGGGATTTCAGGCTCCTCTGCCGGTTGGGAAGGCTGATTCTCTTCCTCTGCTGGCTGGGTAGCCTTTTTTTTCAGTCGAATTTTGGCTACGGGTCTTCGATTTTTGTGGGATTGGCTTTTTGCGGGAGTACCGACGTGTGTCTCATGTATTGATGTCTCAGTATCTTGCACGGGTCCTTCGGAATATCCGTCGAAAAGTGAACCATTATGTTCACTGGACTTCTCTTCGACTTGGCTTTGATTCATGTTTGTTTCCTCTTTTTTTGATTCTGTGGAATCTTGGTTGCCATTATTGAATGGTTCTGTCTGAGATGAAATTGATTTTTTTCTACGATAAACTGCCATCAAGAATCTCCATGATATATGCAGTTAAAACGGGTCCGAATATGTAACAGCCCCTCGATGCTTTTATAGGGATATTTAGGCGGCGCATTGAATCGATTAATATGGTTTTTCAGTCCTGCGCGGCAATCGGCGCCGCATATGCATGATCTATAAATCAATATAGTAAGGCAATGAAACGATGTCAATGGCCTTAATCTCTGACATAATTGGTTGGAGAAATTCCTGTTATTTCGATATCGCCTTCGAATTTTGCGCCTTCAAAAATGCGGATATTTGCCGCTTTGATATCTGCCAGAACGTTGGCATTTGGCAGAATGACTATAGTGTCGGCCACATTCATAGACCCTGTAAAGCGTCCGGCAATCACTGCATGCTGTGCGGTACACATGCCTGTTTCTATATCCGCATTGTGGTCGATTCGAATGAAAGTACCCTCCAAAGATCCATGGAGGACACAGCGCAAATCCAGAGGCAGGTTTGAACGCAGTTTTCCGTTCAATATAACCGCAGGACCAATATATGTTGCGTATGGCTCCGGCGGTTCGAAATTTAACCTTCTCATAATTGATATTGAAGGCTGTCCTTATGAACAGCCTTCAATGTTGCACAAGCAGCAATCGATCAGTCTCTCTTTCTAAATGATTTCGGAATACGGGTAGTATCCATTTCCCATGCAGCCTTCTTGAGTTCTCTGCCTGGCCTGAAGGTAGCTACACCGTGATCCGATACAGAGACAATCTCGCCTGTCTTGGGATTTCTGGCTTTCGATCTGCCTTTTCTCAGCTTTACTTCAAAAGTACCGAAGCCCCTGAGCTCGACAATTTTACCTTCAAGAATTGCGCTTTTGATTTCTGAAAACAAACCGTCGATAAGCTCATGGATTTCCTTGCGGGTTGTCCGGCTTGACGGCGACAGCGATTCGTACAGCGCATCTATCAGCTCGGCTTTTGTCAGTTTTTCGGCCATACTGTTCTCTGCTCCTTCCTAAGGTGCCGGACTGTAATTCCGGCTTATCTTAACTTAGTCTATTTACAAGCTTCTGCATGCGGGATTTTTTCCGTGCTGCAGTGTTTTTCTTTACGATGCCTTTTCGTGCAGCTGAATCGATTCGCTTGATCATCTCACGCAGAGCTTCTTTTGCGACTGCGGTGTCCTTTTTTTCGGACGCGACGACGACTTTCTTTGCTGCGGTTCTTATTGCAGTTTTAGCGCTTTTATTATTAAGCCTGCGCTTTTCGTTCTGTCTTTGACGCTTTTCAGCTGACAAATTCCTTGCGCTCAATGGAATTCCTCCGGATAAAATATACTGAATGCTAACCTTGGTTCGGTCAAAATGCTACACAAAACTAGCAGATACTGCATATCAATGTCAATACTTATTGAGGGTAATTGCATTATGAGATGAAATGCGATAAAGATTTATAATTGTGTTTGTCAATGCGGCAATTGTCTTTTTAGTGCTTTCAATGCTGTTTGGCCTCGAATTTGCGCTTGTGGTGAAATATTTCTTTACGCCAAAGCGGTCTCGTGATCACCTTTGTGCAACATACGAGCAATTTGGAACGAAGATTATCTTTAAGTTATTCAGGGTTTTCCGTGGATTCAGGATTACTGTTCTGAATCCGAAGAAGCTGAATATACCAAATCACTGCCTTGTTATTTCCAATCACCAGAGTCTTTTGGATATTCTCGTCCTTATTCAGTTGTTGGGCATAGAACGGAAACCTCGCTTTGTGGCAAAGAAAGAGCTCCAATACGGTGTTCCGCTTGTGAGCTTTACTTTGAGGAAAGGCGGCCATTGTCTTATAAGGCGGCATGGAGCACCACTTGAAACGATGCGGGCGGTGTCGAAAATGGCACAAGTCTGCATGCAGGAGCGGACTTGTCCTGTTATTTTTCCCGAAGGAACAAGATCCAGAAATGGTGAACTGGGGGTATTTCATTCTGCAGGCGTAAGAAAAATACTCGATGTAGAACCCATCCCGGTTGCAGCAATTGCAATCGAGGGGGGATGGCGAGTTGCGACAGTGCGGGATTTTCTTAGAAGATTCGGGAAAGAACCCTATGTTGCTGAAATTGTGAAAATTTATGATACACCCCGGGGCAAGCATGAGATTGAAAAAGTGCTCGCCGATGCGCACGTGCAAATCGCAGCACGCATCGACGCTCTGCGCAGACGATAGCAGATATTCTATGGGGTTTTATTTCGGTCTTGAATGAGGGGGATACTCAATCTAAATAAAAAAAGCCCTTGGTACGGTTCTCCAAGGGCTTTTTGCTCATTTTTTTGGCTCATTTAAAGTCGCTTGGACGCCGCTCAACCCTTTTGCATTTTTCACATTCGGCAATATTTTTGACTCTGCCATTTTCGAAAACGGTTTTCATCTTAATTTCACCGCCACATGGGCAGTAAAAGTGATGGGTAGATGTAATCGTGCGTGCGTTTTTGGAAATCTGTGCCATGACAACTCCTTTTGTTACGGAAAACAACCGCAATAAGAATATAGAAATCAGCTTGAAAAGTCAATTCATAAAAAATGCCGCCGGATAAGGAGGGGTATCCGGCGGCCGATACAATGGAGGCTGCATGAAGAAGCTGCGCTCACTTGCTCTCGTTGTTAATTATAATAGAAATTTAGCCGTAAAGTTACAATTTTACAATAAAATTTTCATTTTTTTTGGGGATTGCATCCAAAGATTTTACGGACTTGATCAAAAAAGCCTATTCGGTCACGTTTTGTCTGGCTTTTAAAGCTTTCGGCTGCCTCTTCAATTTCGACGAAACGGCCAAATTTGCGCTTGAGCTCATCCCAGTGTGCGACAAGAAAGAGATATAAATCTGAAACCGTGCGACCAGAAAACAGCGAAAGAAGATTTTCAGCTTCTATGGCATGGCAAATAGGCTGATATACATTTTCGTGCCATGAAAAGAGAGCTTGATGAAAGGGAATCTCTTCAGACATGTTCTGGTTCAGAAAATATTTGTGTACGAGCACATGTTCTTTGATGGTGTCATATCGTCCTGGCTCGCTGAAATTAAGATCATCAGTACCGACAATATTGGGATAGTTTGTTTCTTTATAGAAGCGTGTTTTTTCATATTTGATGACTGCCCGCTTGATATCTTGAATTGACATTTCAGGATCGAGGTGTATCTCCGACTGAAGTGAAATGACTTCAGCATCGATGAATTCCTGTCCCTTCGCGCGCGCGACAGAGACACGGTGATTGCCATCTCGGACAAAATACACACCGCCCATTTCATACAGGATTACAGGTGGAAGAATCACATCTTTATATTGAAGTTCATCGATTCCAGCCCATCGGGCTTTGAGGTGCTCCTTCTTAGGGAAAAAGAAGCGATTGAAATCTCTGTAGCGCCCTTCGCTCCCTGCGATCTTTTCAAGAAGTACCGGGGTAACCCCACGATATGTCTCGCTTTGCGGCCGAATCAATTGCTTGGCCTGGTCGAAAGGCATCAGTTCAGAGAGCGAAGGTTTCAGCATCCTGAATATTCTTGATGCCAAAGTTTTTGTCTTGGCCCTATAAAAATCCTGCTCAGCTTGTGTGTGAAAATCATCTGGCATTGTCATCCTCCTTGGGGAGGGTGATTACCCGATGTCCATAGACATTCACCACTGTTGTGTCGAAGTAATTCATTTCACGAAGAGCCTGCAAATCGTAGAGATGCACATGGCCATGGATAAAGTAATATGGTTTTGCCAGTCGAATAAGCCACCGATAGGCCGAAAACCCTATATGTGCAGGATCTCCGCCATCGTGGATGCCCCGGGGAGGGGCATGGGCAAGAATGATATCGACCGATCTTCCAAAAAGAAGTCGCCTCGCTAATAGCCTGGGAAGCATCCGAATGATCCGGAAGGTCATCCACAGATCGCTGTATTGATTCTGTCCATCGTTGTAGCGGATGGAGCCGGGCAAACCGAGCACGTGAATGCCATTTTCTTTTTTTATGCTGAATCGAATCCGTCCGAGGCCCCCTCGCTGTTCGTTATTATATTGCAGGACTCCGCGCCCGATAGGATCGTCGCTTTTATCATGATTCCCTGCTACTGAAATGAGGGGTTTGTTGAGCATGCTGACAATGTATTCGAGGTATTCATTGGGGATATCTCCCGCTGAAAGTATCAGGTCGATGTCTGAAAAACGCTCACATATCTGGGCACTGTAGACAAGCAGATCGACTTCGTCAGCGACGCAGAGTATGTGAAGAGGTTTTTTCATTCAATGATTCTCCCGAACATTGCGTAGAGTTTTTCTTTCGGAATGGCCAGGAAAATTGGGCGGCCATGAGGGCACCGGGGTTCCGGAAGCGCCAGGGCTTCGGCTATTAGCCTTTCGGCTGAAGGCTGATCGAGCATGTCACCGTCTTTTATTGCAGCTTTGCATGAAAGGTTTGCGGCGATGGCGTCGATGGGGGTTGCGTCGGAAGAAGGTCGCGACAGCCACTCGACAAGCGCTTCGAGCGCTTGCGCCGCTGCGATCGCCGGAACAGCTTCGACAATCCATGTATCCGCCTCTTTTTTTATTCTGTATCCGATATAATCAAGATTTTGTTCGGATTCTTTTAGATAATGTTCATTTTCATGCGGTTCAAGCACATAGGGCACGAGAAGCGATTGGCTTTCTCCTTTTTTTGATTTGATTCTGTCGTAGAGAATACGTTCATGTGCGGCGTGCTGATCGAGAATAAAAAGCGTATCTCCCAGTTCAAACAGAAGAAAAGGCCCCGGTCCCTTCCCAATATATCGAGGATAAGATAGCTGGCCTTGTTTGACCTTTTGCCAAAAATCGGCTGGAAGCGGAGGACTGCCTTGGTGCATGTTTGCATTCTGGGAAGACTTGCCGAAAGCTGCACCATTCACCCACTTGCCCGGTTTTTCCTCCACTGTAAACGGTTGAGACTCATCGAATTTTGGAGAAAATGCTGTTTCTTCCGACGTAAATGCGATTTCCCCGAATGCCGGAAAATTTGTTTCTAATGCCTGGGTAGCACCCTTATACCGCGCATTCAATTCGTTTGACAGCAGAGCATGCACTGATGTCCGAACCTGAGCCGGATTTTTTAACCGTACCTCTTTTTTAGCGGGGTGAATATTGAAATCGGCAAGCGAGGGCTCTATTTCCAAAAACAGAAAAGCAATCGCATGGGCGCCACCGGGAAGATATTTCCCAAATTCATATTCCATGAGATTGATCAGCCCCCATTCAGGCACTCTTCTTCTGTTTACGAATATCTGCAGAAATTTGCGGTCTCTTCTATATGATGAGATATCGGCATAGACAAGGTGCACCTGCATGTCGTCCATTTTAGAAGAGGTGTCGAACATATGGATATGAGAAAGCTCTGGATAACAGTGTACAATCCGCTCCCTTTGAGGACTTGGCATTATCACATCCAAATCGTTCGATGATTTCCACCGGAAAGTGATGTCAGGATGCGAAAGGGCGCGTTCGACAAACGTTGTCCTGCACAGGAAAGCCTCACTCTGGGGCCTTTTTAAAAATTGCTTGCGTGCAGGGTAGGATTCGAAAAGCCCCCGAACAGTAATGCGAGCGCCTTCTTTGCATGGAAAGGGTTCGACAGTGGGCTCCTGAAGCGGCGAGCTCATAAGGCGCCAGCCCTCGTCTAAACCGCGAGGTCTGCTCGCGATTTCCAGGCGTGCGACAGCGGCGATGGATGCAAGCGCTTCGCCGCGGAATCCAAGAGTCCTTGCCCGGAGAATGTCATCGGGCGCATAGATTTTTGAGGTCGCGTGTTCTTTGATTGAAAGCGCGAGATCTTCTCTCGACATGCCATAGCCATCGTCCGAGACGGTGATTTCTTCGATGCCTCCCTGCGTGATCGAAACGGAGATGTCGTGAGCGTCGGCATCGATGGCGTTGTCGAGCAACTCGCGAAGCGCGGAGGCCGGCCTGTCGATGACTTCTCCAGCGGCAATACGGCGGGAAGTCTCTGGTGGTAGAATTCGGATTTTTCCCATCATTGGTATGATAATGGTTTCGAATGAAAAAACAAAGGCCGCGCCCTGTTCAAGAGCGCGGCCCGAATTGATCGTGACGACAAAACGCCGGTCATGCAGGTGTTTGTCTGCAGAAGAGAGTCGCTACAGCTCAAATCCGACCGAGAGGCTTGAAACTACGTCGAAGTCGTCTTTCGTCGGATTCCATGAATACGCGTAATCCATCGCGACAACCGCGGAACCCGCCTTATAGCTCACCGTCATGCCAATAGAGGCATCCGTCAGATCGGCGAGATCGCTGAATACATTGTTGCTCTTTTTGCCGAGGAAGAATTTTTCATACCGTGCCGCGATACCCACGTTGGGAATGAGACCTCGGGCAAGACTGAGCGTGCCGAGCATATGGGGATATTCGGCGGGGTTGTCGGTTCCTGGGGCAGAGGGCAGAGCTCCGAAAGGCGCATCGAGCGTTGCCTTGAAGCTCAACGTGGATTTGAAGAGATCGAAGCCGAGAGAGGCGAGCCAGCTCGGATTAAAATCGGTCCCGGCAGCAGTAGTTTCTGTATACACAAAGCGGTCAGCCCGATAGAGATCATAGTTCGCGTCAAAATAAGAAGGGATGAAACCTTCCTGAAAGTATCTGAACTGGGCCCCGTACGAGACGATGCGCAGGACCTTGCCGCGGATTCCCGTGATCGCGCCCATGGACTTGTTCTTTTCCCTCGCACCCTCAACGAAGGTTGTGAGCGAAAAGGCGTTGCTTTGGATGACGGGCAGGGTAATATCCGCCCCGACCACATAAGTAGCTTCCGATGGCGGAGAGCCTGCAGATTCGTAGCTGGTGCCGTACGTGGCGTCGTCGACATAGAGATAGGGGTCTCTATCGTATGCCGCGATTGCACCTATCTGGAGTTTGCCCAAAAGGCCTTTTCCAAAAAATGCCAGAGGACGGACATAGAAACGGCCGCCAATGACATCAAGTTTTGTGACATTGCCTGTCAGAGCCTCGAGGCCGACATAGGGGAAACCGAAAAGGCTCCCGTCGATGCCCAACTGCATGCCGAAGATGCGCCGCTGAGGCAAGAAGCGCATGTTTGAGTAATTATCGACGATGAGCCCATTGCCGAGGGTGAAATCAGAGATGGAACCCATCTTGATGTAGAATGGGTCCTCCCATTGATATCCATAGCGAATATAGAGAATTTTTGGCAAATATACATCGAAAATGGACTGGCCATTTTGCGGTACCCAATCGGGCTCGTACAGCTCGAAGGCAGCGGTTCCGCTCGTCGCGAGCTTGAATCTGACCATGAGATCGAGCCCAATGCCAAATTTCCCCATGGAGAATTCGGGCTGCAACGCAAGCTTGGACCAGCTCTCCATCTTTGTGGCATCGCTTGGATTAGGTAAAAGGTCAGTGCCTAGTCCCGCGGCAAAATTGAAACCTGTCCCACGATTATCCTGCGCGAAAACGGGGAGGACGACGACTAATAGAGCGAGCAACAATAGCACTTTTTTCACAGAAAGCCTCCTTCCTCTTCTTATACATGAGCATTATACTATATTTTCAAGCTAATAGCACACTAAAAACGAATATTATGCCATGAGGGGAATCGTTATGGATTTTTTTGCCCGCATCGAACAAAGAATTGAAAAAGTGGATACAGTGCTCTGCATTGGTCTTGATCCTGCCTTTTCAGGGGTGGAGATGGAAGTGCACGGCAGAGCCGGCTGTGCACAACTTGCTCTTGATCGCAATCTCCGGATTATAGAAGCAACATCCCCTTATGCCGCGGCTTTCAAGCCCAATATTGCTTTTTATGAAGCACTCGGTGAGCCGGGAATGGCAACCCTCAGGAAGACATTGAGCTCAATACCTGATGATATCCCCATCATCATTGATGCAAAGCGAGGAGACATCTCCAATACGGCAGAAGCCTACGCGCAGGCGCTTTTTGGTGAACTCGGTGCGGATGCCGTTACCTTGAGCCCGTATATGGGGCTCGATACCCTCGGGCCGTTTTTAAAATGGGAAGAGAAAGGTGTTTTTGTCCTGTGCCGTACAAGCAATCCTGGTGCAGGCTTTTTGCAAGATATCATGGTGGATGGCAGTTTTCTCTATCTCGCATTAGCGAAACAATGTGGCGCCCTGCCGAAAGAAGTTGGGCTGGTTGTGGCTGGCAACGATCTTGAAGCATTGCGGAAAGTCAGACAAGCTGCACCTTCCGCGTGGTTTTTGAGCCCCGGCATTGGTGCCCAGGGAGGCCAGGCCGATCGCGCTTTCGCCCTAGGCGCACGAAGCGACGGCAAAGGCCTTCTGGTAGCCGTCGCGCGAGCAATCGCTGATGCTTCAGAGCCTTCAGGTGCCGCCCGCGAACTGCGAGATGTAATGAGAAAGGCTCGCGATATCCATCTGACAGCTGAAAAAGCGTCTCAAGGAGACATGGAAAGCGAAGGACTGGCAGTACTTAAGCACGATTTTGTACATGCGCTTCTCTCGACCGGCTGCTTTAGATTAGGAGAATTCATGCTCAAGAGTGGCAAAAAAAGCCCGTTTTATATCGATCTCCGGCGGCTCGTCGCAGATCCTGATGCGATGAAGATCGCCGGCAGAGCCTATGCTTTTCTTGCTTCGAAGTGTACGTATGACAGCATCGCAGGAATACCTGCAGCCGGGCTGCCCCTCGCGACAGCGGCATCACTCGAAATCGGGAAACCCATGATCTGGCCACGTATGCCTGCAAAAGAGCATGGAACAGGGAATCGTATTGAAGGGAGCTACGTTGCGGGGGAATGCGCTCTTTTGCTCGATGATCTTATTACCACAGGAGCGAGCAAGCTCGAAGCGATCGAAATATTGAGGTCAGAGGGTCTTCAGGTACATGATGTGGTCGTTTTGATTGAGCGTGGCAATGAGGGAAGACTCGACATGGAGGGGGCAGGAGTAAGGCTGCACGCATTTATTCATGTCCTTGAGCTCTTTGATGTGCTCAAACAGAGCGGTAAAATAGATGAACAACAATATCAAACGCTGGTAGAATTTACGAAAAATACTTAACGATTCATGCCTTGCTGGATGTCCGACAAGTGTCTGGATTTTGCGTACTCCATAACGATCCGTTCCATACCCATCCAGAAATTTCCTGCATCACAGCATTCATATTTCGGGCACGGTTTTTTTTCATTTCTCTCGAATGCGCAGGGGACTATTTCCAGTGTTTCTCCGACTGCAAACAGGATATCATACGCCGAAATCTCTTCTGGCTTTTTGTTCAGAGAAAATCCTCCCCCAGGCCCGCGAAACGCCTTGACAATACCTGCTTTTCTTAACTTATAAAAAATCTGCTGAAGAAATTCAGGAGAAAGGCCTTCGATTTGTGCTATTCTTTGCAAAGATACACGCTTCTGCTCGGTTGAAAGCTCCGCAAGCGTCAGAGTTGCCTTGAGTGCATACAGTCCTCGCGTGGTCATACGCATTTTATAAACCTCTTTTTCAATTTTTTAAAACGAGACGCTAATGTGTGAATTCTAACATCATGAGGTAAACCGTGCAACTAAAAACTCATATTGTTTCAATAAAAAATGAGGCTGCCTTCTGAGCATCCATAGAGAATTGCTTGTCAATTTCCAATAAATGGATGTCGGCTGTGGGAATATCGTGTTTTTTAAGGATCGACAGAAGAACTCCTTGTAAATCTGCTCGCACAGTCAGGACAAGTGCATCCGCAAGCGCTGAGTCGAGAACAACTTTAAGAAACTCGAGATGGCCCTTGTTTCTCTCGTGCCCGAGCGGACCAGTTTCATCGATAATGTAAAGCGTTTTAGACTGGGCTGTTTGAATCTTTATTTCTTGAGTTGTTTGGTCTAGTGATCGAATGCAATTTTCTCTTATGTGTGCAAACGATTCGGGACAGAAATCAAAAGGGATGTCTTTTCTGTCCTTTGGCCGCTGTGCGGCGAGATAGGTGTCACCACTTGTCAGATCGACGAGCTGAATACGATAAGGCTGCATACCATCGCCGCGCTCTGAAAGCCCAATGCATCCTTGACAGATGATGTTGTGAGTTTTTGCGACATGAAAGACAGATATGCACAAGGATGTTTTGCCTGAAGCGCGAGGCCCTGAAATGACAAGAACATGCATATTGGGAATCATTGTCTGCAATGATCAGGACATCGCCTTCGCCCTTGTGCGCATCATTACAGACAATATTGCGTAACCGGAAGAAAGGTCTTCTCGCTGTACAAGCACATCTTCGGGCACTTTGAGTTTCACATTCGTAAAATTCCAAATCGCTCGAATACCTGCGGTAACAATTGCATCACAGCTCGATTGGGCATAGGGTGATGGTACAGTGAGAATCGCCAATGTGATGTTCTTTTTTTCGATGACTTCTTTGAGCTCTTCCATCCCATAGACCTGTATTTGATGGATGGAATGCCCCACTTTCGAGAGATCGTTGTCGAAGGCGGCCACAATGTGGAGGCCATGATTTCTAAACTCCTGATAGCCTATCAATGCCGAGCCCAGGTTGCCGGCTCCTACGATCATCGCCTTTTGCTCGACATCCCATGCCAAATAATGCTCGATTGCCGCTATGAGCTGTTCCACGGGATAGCCTTTTTTAGGCTTGCCAACAATGCCGGTAATGGCGAGGTCTTTTCTGACTTGTATTGGTTCGAGGTTGAGCTCGTTTGCAATCCATGTACCCGAGATGTAGGGTTCTCCCGTTCTCTGAAATGCTCGAATAATATGGAGATATGAAGGCAATCGGCGAATTGACGGTGCATAGTTCAGTTTCATGGACCTGTAGTCTCCTTTGACAGCTTGTATGAATAATTCCATATATAGCGTATGCAGACATATCGATAAAAGTCAAGCGATTGGATAAACTTTTTATGGAACATTGCAGAAATACAAAAAAGGCGCTGAGGAAAAGGAGGTAAACCTCAGCGCCGCTCCTCATGGGATTTAATATGGGCATTTAAATCTGCCACATCTTACAGCTCAGTATATCACAAAAGTATAGAATATGCAACTTACAAGTTGTTTTTTGTGAGTTTATGCATATAAGGGCACACAATATTTAATTTTTATATATACAAAAGCATCAGTCCCACCACATTCTTCCAAAAAAATCGGGATGAAGCGAAGAACCCGCATGGCGAATTGAACATGCAGTTTTTACCTGACCAAAGAGTGGCGAAAGGCGCTTTAAAAATAATTCCAGAGTTCTGCCACCTGCGACGTCTTCATCATAGAGGAGTACATTTTTGCCACGAAAATCGAAAAGCCACGCGTGGTCCGAAAGGCTGACGATTGGCTCTTCATCATGGCGTTTGAACATTGAGAACCGAATGAAATAAAGAGGAATGTCCAGCAGCTCTGAAAGCACAAGCGCGGGCATTATGGAGCCATGCGCGGCCGCGAGGAGCAGGCAGGGCTGATAGCTTTTTTTTATTTTTTCTGCAAGGGTCGAGAGGAGAGAAGGCTTCGAGCCAAGCCATGTGTAGGGGTCTTGCACTGCAGTGTATACAAACGAGGAGACGGAAGGAGGTGCCTCGGAGAGGAGGAGGCTCAAATCCTGCGTCGCATGCGGTGCAAAACGGCAGCATTCACGAGCGACATCTATACTTTTCCAATAGAGTTCGTTTGCCCGCTGTATCTCTCCCAGCGAGTGGCTGATTCGATATTTGCGCGCTTCTTTGAGTTCATAGTACACCGTTGGGTGGAGGGGCAGTCCATGTTCAACACAGATCTTATAATTCAGAAGAACATTGACAATAGAGGGGATCAGCACATAAAAGCGGATCGTTTTATTGAGGAGCCTCAGCGCTTGTTGTGGTGCCAGTGAGTTCAATGGTTCTTCTGCAGATGCAATGTCTGGCACGAGGTCTGCAATGGTGGATATGATGGTTTTAAAGGGCATTTCACAATTCATCTCTGCGGGGGGAGCTTCCCAGTCCGCCCATTCGAGAATCCGCATGAGTTTCAAGAGCGAGGACATAGTGTTAATGTATGGTAGACTGGAAGTAGGAACAAGCCTAGAAGGAGAGGATATGGGCAAGGCCCGTCGTTTTGGCGGCCAAGATAAGCAGATATAGAAAAGAGTTGGCTTCAGTGCTCGGTTCATGTGTTCAGCGTGGCGCCACCACATCCTTAAGGAACTTTATCATGTCACAGCGCCATGACATTGTTCATGAGGCGGAGATATCAGCCTTTTGTGACCCGGAGTTTGTGTTCTTGAATATCAATGATCCTGCATCCTTCGAGACAGCGCCGGGAAAAGCAGCGCGCCATGGACTATTTCGCAATGCTCAAGTATAGTTTAAGAACATTATTCAGGAGGGGAATATGTTTGGCAGAATAGGCCCAATGGAGCTGATTCTCATACTTGTTATTGCTCTGATCATCTTCGGCCCGAAAAAATTGCCTGAGATAGGCAAGGCGATAGGCGATGCCTTCAAGGCATTCAAGAAAACCCAGGAAGATGTCACCAAAGAAGCAGATAAAATTGTCTCGGATGCCTCGGCGAAATCGGGCGAACCTAAAGAGATGGCTCAAAAGGATGCGGATGCGGACAAAGGCGAAGCCGCAAAAAGCTGATAGCATCAACTAGCAATGACATATATTGAACATTTGACGGAGCTCAGAAAACGTCTTTTGATTGTTCTCGTTGTCTTTCTTGGTTTTTCAATACTCTGTTTTGGCTGGTCTAAGCAGCTTGCAACTTTTCTTGTATCTCCTGTGCAGCCTGTGGAGTTTGTTTTTCTCTCTCCGCCAGATTTGTTCATGACATATCTTTCGCTTTCGCTGTATGCGGGCTTTGTGCTGAGTCTGCCTGTAATTTTATATGAGATCGGTATGTTTATCTGGCCTGGCCTGGAGAAGAAAGAGCGAAAGGCCATATTCCTGTCTCTGCTGCTGGGCGCGCTGCTTTTCATCGCCGGTGTCGCATTTGGATTTTTTATCATGCTGCCTTATATGCTGAAGTTTTTCCTTGGATTCGGCACTGAAGGCATTAAACCGATGATTTCCATTCGGGATTATCTGAATTTTGTGGGACAAATTGTGCTCTCTTTTGGTATAGCGTTCGAATTGCCTGTAGTGACTACTGCGCTCGCAGGTCTTGGGGTGATCAATGCCGCTCAGCTGAAATCAGCCCGAAAGATTGCTGTGCTCGTGATTTTTATTGTTGCCGCGATACTCACGCCCCCGGATGTGGTGTCGCAACTTCTTTTGGCGCTGCCCTTGCTCGTGCTCTTCGAGGTCTCCATCGTGTTGGCATCTTTCGTGGAGAAAAAATCAAAGGCTAAAGTTCAAGAGGCGACCTGATTTTTATAAAAAATAATGTTATAAAATGAAGAATAGCATGTATTGGAGGCAGTATGGATAAGCCTTTGGTTGAATGTGTACCGAATTTTTCTGAAGGCAGAGATCACGCAAAAATTGAGGCGATTGCAAATGCCATACGATCCGTTCCTGAAGTCTCTCTGCTCGATGTGGACCCGGGGTCTGATACGAACCGCACGGTATATACTTTTGTGGGGGCGCCAGAAGCCGTGAAGCAGGCCGCCCTTGAAGCAGCGCGGATGGCACACGCAATAATAGACATGAGGGCACACCACGGGGCCCATCCCCGTATTGGCGCGCTCGATGTGTGTCCGTTTGTGCCAGTTTCAGGTATTTCCATGGAGGGGTGTGCGCAGCTGGCGAAGGATTTTGCCGCGCAGCTCGCCGAAGAATTCAGGGTTCCAGTGTTTTTATATGAGAAATCTGCATCTCGGCCGGAACGTCAAAGCCTTGCCGACATTCGGGCTGGCGAGTATGAAGGGCTTGCGGATAAATTGGCAGATCCTGCCTGGCAACCGGACTATGGCCCGGCGCGATTTGATGCGCGCTGGGGTGCCACCGTGACGGGCGCAAGAGAATTTCTTATAGCATACAATGTCAATCTCAACACAAAAGACAAGAAGCTTGCGCACGACATCGCCCTGAGCATCCGTGAGGCGGGGCGCAGTATTAAGGACGCTGAAGGCAACACGACAAGAGTGCCTGGGCGCCTGCGGGCCGTTCGCGCGATCGGATGGTACATAGAGACGTATCAATGCGCCCAGGTTTCAATCAACCTGCTCGATTTCCATGAAACACCCTTGTATGCGGTCTTCGAGGCTGTAAAAGAAGAAGCGGAGGCCCGTGGCCTCTACGTAACAGGTTCAGAACTCATAGGGCTCATCCCTCTCGAAGCAATCCGGGCCTGTGGTCAGTACTATCGCAGGAAAATGGGCAGGAGCCCGGCACTTGCGGATCGTGAGCTGGTGGATTTGGCGGCTCGGACGCTCGGGTTGAGGTCTGTCCAGCCCTTCGAGTCGGATAAAAAGATTATCGAATGGGCTATCGGAAGGGCAGGATCGCTTGTTTCGATGGATGTTTGCTCTTTTGTCGACACGGTCTCTTCCGACTCACCGGCACCCGGGGGAGGGTCGGTGGCTGCACTTGCAGGGGCCCTGGGTGCGGCGCTGGGGGCGATGGATGCAAACCTGACTGTGGGCAAGAAGGGCTATGAAGCGGCCGCTGAATCACTCTCCGTGCTTGGCATAAAAGCTCAAGGATTAAAGAGAGCATTGCTCGATATTGTGGATGAAGATACCGAAGTTTTTAATGCCGTTATGGAAGCGCTGAGGCTTCCAAAATGCTCTGATGAAGAGAAGATCGCCCGAAACGCCGCAATCGAAGAGGCAGAGAAGAATGCGGCCCGAGTCCCCTTGAAGACCGCAGAGCTCTGCCTGGAAACGATGAAGTTGTGCGCGGATACCGCAAAATCCGGCAACGCAAATTCGGTGACTGATGCTGCAACCGGATGCAATATGGCTTATGCGGGAGTGTTGAGCGCAATCTTGAATGTGCGCATCAATGTACAGACACTTATCGATGAACAATTCAAAACAGCAATGCGCCATGATTGTGAAGTCCTTGAAGATCAAGCCGCCATAGTAAGGCAGGAGATGGATAAAACGATATCGGATATTTTCCGTGACTGATGTCATCTTCAGATTGTTTGGTCTGTCGGATCGATAAATAATTATGCAAGAAAAGTATTGACCAAGAGGCAAAGGCATACTATACCTTGCGTTGAATTATTATAATCCGAGGAGCCTCTGGGATGAAAGGCGCTGATGTTGACATCTTGGGTGTTTCAAAGTTCTTTGGCTCTTTCCAGGCGCTTAACAATATAAACCTTTCAATCTCGAAAGGGGAATTCTTTTCTCTGCTAGGGCCCTCGGGCTGTGGCAAAACGACCGTTCTTCGCCTAATAGGAGGCTTCGAAGATCCTGACAGCGGGTCCATTGCCATAGAGGGCAAGAATGTCGTGGGCCTCCCCCCGGATAAACGGCACTGCAACACCGTCTTTCAAAGCTATGCCCTTTTTCCTCACCTCAACGTATTCGAGAACGTGGCATTCCCATTGCGGATACGTAAAGTACCTCAGCAGCTTGTGCGCGAAAAAGTCATACATTATCTGGCTTTAGTGCAGCTTGAAACCCACGCTCTTAAAAAGCCTTCTCAGCTTTCAGGGGGGCAGCGACAGCGCGTGGCGATTGCTCGTGCGCTCATCAACGAGCCTTCGATTTTGCTCCTTGACGAGCCCCTGTCCGCCCTCGATGCAAAACTCAGGCAACACATGCTCATGGAGTTGGATGCGATTCATGATAAGGTCGGCATCACATTTATCTACGTGACACATGATCAACAGGAAGCACTTTCGGTGTCAGACCGCATCGCTGTCATGAATATGGGCGAAGTGCTGCAGATTGGTACGCCCCGACAGATTTATGAAAATCCCGCAACCGAATTTGTCGCCCGGTTTATCGGCGAGACCAATGTTTTTAACCTTAAAATTATATCTATTGATGGTACAAGAATATATGGAGAGACAGAGGGGCTTGGCCCTCTGTCTGTCGAGGATGAAACAGAGGCCAATCCGGGAGAGCGGGTGCTTGCGACCATCAGGCCGGAAAAGATTCGCATATCTACAGATATACCCAATACAAACGGAGGGCACATCAATATTCTCCATGGGTATGTCGCCGAGCCCATATATTCAGGTTTCCAGACCAAATACGTCGTACAGCTCGATACAGGCATGATGGTCACTGTGTACAGGCAGCACGCGAACTGGTCCGAGGGCATTCCGGATATTGAGTGGAAGGATGAAGTGTACCTTTCATTTAGTGCTGCGGACATGGTAATCGTGGAGATGCATAAGCAATGAAAAAACAAGTGGGGCTCTTATATTCATTGCCACAGATCCTGTGGCTGCTTGTGTTTTTTGCTGCTCCTCTTTGCATCATTATTGTATATTCATTTTTGAAGAAAGGGCTCTATGGAGGGGTCGAGCCGCAATTCAGCCTCGAAGCCTATACGGCATTGGCCAACCCCAATATTCTCCTTGTCACATGGCGTACTCTTAAGATATCCATTATCGCGACGGCGCTCACTCTTCTTATCGCGCTGCCTTGCGGATACAGCATTGCGCGGTCCAAGAACCAGGCGGCCCGGCTTTTCCTGGTCATCGTGCCGTTTTGGACCAATTTCCTGGTGCGCATCTATGCCTGGATTGCCATTTTGGGGAATGAGGGGTTTCTGAATGATATTCTCCGCGCTTTGCACCTGACCACCGAGAGTGTCCAGTTCCTATATAATCAGACTGCCGTCATTCTTGTGCTTGTGTACATGTATCTGCCCTACGCGATTTTGCCGCTCTTTTCGACAATCGACAAGTTCGATTTCACTCTCCTCGACGCGGCGAGGGATTTGGGGGCAAGCCGCTTCCAGTCTTATGTGCGTGTCTTGCTTCCAAATATCAAAAGCGGACTGATGACTGCAGGGCTTTTCACCTTTGTCCCGATTTTTGGGGCCTATGCCGTTCCCCTTCTCATCGGCGGGAAGGATTCCTACATGCTGGGCAACATCATCGCTGACCAGTTGACCAAGACGCGCAACTGGCCGCTTGCTTCGTCAATTTCGATGACGGTGACTATTCTCACCACCGGCCTTGTCTTTCTTATCGCGATGCGAAAACCACGCGAACAGAAGCAAGTGTTCGATGCGGATCCCGCATTCCTGCAGGCTGTTCCTGCCGGCAAGAGGTAGTCTATGGCACACATATCGAGGAGACCAAGAGCGCTGCGGATTGCCATGCTGTGGAGGACGCGGCGCATGCTTCGAAAGGGCGGCATTGCCGCGCGCAAATTCATGCCGGCCGGTTCCTCCCTCTCCAATGTAATTTACTGGGTGGTCATCGGTTTTCTCTTTCTTCCTCTGTTTGTGCTTGTGTTGTATTCCTTCAATTCGGGAAGGCAGACCACCTGGCAGGGTTTTTCTTTCGTGTGGTACCAGAAACTGGTGATGGCCTCACCTGAGCTCTGGCGCGCGTTTTTCAATTCCATCACCATAGCTTTCGGTTCGGCCTTGATGTCAACGGCCATAGGTACTCTGGCAGCTGTGGGGACCACTCGCTATTCCTTTAAACTCAAGAACCTTGTTTCCACCATGAGTTTTGTGCCGATGATCCTGCCTGAAATTGTCGTCGGTGTGTCGCTGCTCATCTTTTTTGCTGGTGTCGGTTTAAGGCTTGGGCTCCTGACAGTGTGGATTGCGCATACAACTTTCAATTTGCCTTTTGTGTATTTGCTTGTTTCAGCAAGACTCGAAGAGTCCGATCCGAGCATTGTGGAAGCTGCAAGGGATCTAGGCGCAAACGAAATGCAGATACTTTTCCGAATTATCCTGCCAATGGCCCTGCCTGGCATATTGAGCGCCTTCTTGACCGCCGTGACGCTTTCGCTCGAAGACTTTGTGATCACCTTCTTTGTAACCGGACCAGGAGGAACGACGCTTCCTCTCTATATCTATTCCATGATTCGATTTGGAGTCTCGCCAGTCATCAACGCGCTCTCCGCAGTGATGGTTGCCGGGACTGTTCTTCTTGTATATCCTATGCGGAATTTCCTGAAAGTGTTTGCAGCGCGATAATTTTGCGCAAGGAGGCTCAACATGGTAAAACTGCGGAAGGTTTTGTTGAATCTATCTGCTTTTGCTCTCATCTGCACGCTGCTCGTGCTGAGCGGATGCGGAGGCGGCGGACAGTCCAAGACGCTGTACATTTTTAACTGGACATACTATACGCCGGATTCCGTCATCCAGAAATTCGAGAAGGAATATGACGTCAAAGTCGTCTACGACACCTTCGCGTCCAATGAGGAGATGTTCGCGAAGCTGAAGGCTGGCGGCGCAAATTATGATATAATCTTCCCTTCCGGCGATTATGTGTCGATCATGATCAAGGAAGGCATGCTCGAGAAAATCGACAAGTCAAAGCTCAAGAATTTTGCGAATATCGATCCACAGGTGTTGGAACTGTGTGATTTCGACCCGGGGAATCAGTATTCTGTGCCGTATTATATGGGCGCGGCCGGCGTTGCCGTCAACAAGACGAAAGTTCAGACCTATGATAGGTCATGGTCGATTTTTGCGCGGAAAGACTTGGGAAACCATATGATTATGCTCGACGACATGCGCGAGGTGATGGGCGACGCGCTCAAGTATCTGGGATATTCTGTCAACACCACCGATCAGAAGCAGATCGACGAGGCGCGCGATCTCATCAACAATGTATGGAAGCCGAACCTCCTCAAATTCGACGCGGAGGCTTTTGCCAAGAGCTTTGCCTCCGGTGAAGTCTGGGTGGCCCAAGGGTACGCGGAGTCGATTTTCGCGGAGGTGGACAAGGCAAACTGGAACACCGTCGATTTCTTCATCCCCAAAGAGGGCGGGCCGAGTTATGTAGATTCGATGGTCATCCTGAAAGGCTCGAAGAATAAGGACCTCGCGCTGAAATTCATCGATTTTATTCACAGGCCTGAGATCTATGCCGAATTCTGCGATTATTTTGGTTTTCCGGCGACGGCCAACGTCCCTGCCCGGGCACTCAAAAAAGGAGAGTCCTGGTACCGCCCCGAAGACCTCCTGAACTGTGAACTGAAGGAGGACGTAGGCGCCGATCTCGAAAAATATAATGCTGCCTGGCAGACTATCCGCGTGGGCAAATAATAAAAAAGCCGCCCGCGAAAAGTGTGGGCAGCTTTTTTGCAGCTTATATCTGCGGACGCGTCCTTAATAGTTCGGCATATCGTAGAGTCCTCCGGCATTGACGACCTTTGCAAAGCCGAGTGATTTCAATATTCTCGCCGCGTATGCTGAGCGTGCGCCAGACGCACAATAGAGCACTACCGGCTTATCCTTCTGGCCGATTTCATCTGCGCGCTGCATAATCTCGTTCACGGGAACGCAGATCGCGTTTGGATAGTGTTCTTCCCCAAACTCTTCTTCTGTTCTCACGTCAACAACGACCGCACCATTGTTGATGAGCTCTTCAATTGGATTGAGCGCCATGTTTCATTCTCCCTCTTCAATTATATTCTGAGCTTCCTGCAAGAGCCTCAAGCTCGTGTAGCCACCGCTTATGTAACGGATGTCGTTTTTGGCATTCTGAATGAGCTGGCGGTAGGCGAGGTGTCCCTCAAAGCCAGCTTTGGAAACGATAAGTATTTGCTCACTTGGAACTTCTTCGATCCTGTCCCGAAGCTCGTCGAGAGGGATGTGGACGCTGCCTTTGATATGGCCATTCAAGTATTCGGCATAGGTGCGCACATCGAGGATGGTTGCCGTGCCCTGACGAATGGGCTGCATCGCCTCCTGGGCGGTGACAAATTTCGAGAAGCCATGCATATCGTTGAGCGCGGCAAAGGATGCCATCTGCATTGGGTCGTTCGCGCTGGAGTAGGGTGGCGCGTAGGCCAGATCGAGTTCGGCGATGTCTTCCAAAGAAAGCCCTGCGTGCACTGCAACCGCGAGGACATCGATGCGTTTTTCAACGCCCTCTTTTCCAAAGGCCTGAGCGCCGAGGACTTTCCCATCCGACTTTTGATAGATTATTTTGAGGCTCAGATCTTCGGATCCGGGATAATAGGTCGCATGATGCGCTTTATGGATGGTGACGGCCCGGACATCGATGTTGGCGGCCTTTGCCGCCTTCTCCGAGAGCCCAGTCATCGAGAAGGTATAATCCATCACCTTTACCACGGAAGTCCCCATCGCTCCCGCATATTTCATTGAACCGCCGAGGGCGTTTGTGGCCGCAAGACGGCCCTGGCGGTTTGCGGGCCCCGCGAGCGGAATACGGACTTTTGTCCCATCGGGCACGCGCACGACTTCGACCATGTCTCCCGCGGCGTAGATGTCCGGGTCATTCGTCCTGAGATATTCGTCGACGACAAGGCCGTTTGCAGAGCCTGTCGCAAGCCCGGCCTGTTTCGCGAGCTCGAGATTCGGGCGGACGCCGACAGCGAGGAGGACCATGTCTGCCGAAACCGTACTGTCGTCGCTGAGCGTAGCCCTACGGGCATTCCAGTCTATGCGCACCACGGATTTGCCCGTGATGGCCTGCACACCGTGCTCCGCCAGGGCCTCCGCGATCTGCGCGCCGAACTCCGGGTCAGCGGGCGGCATAACCTGATTCATGAGCTCGACAATGGTCGTCGAAATTCCGCGATTGTTGAAGGCTTCGGCCGCTTCAAGGCCTATGAAGCCCCCGCCAACGACTATCGCGGACTTTGGGTCATATTCTTTGATAAATGCCTCGATTTTATCCGTGTCGGGGATTGTCCAGAGGTTGAACACATTTGGGCTATCCAGTCCATCAATCTGTGGCCTTATGGGAGTCCCCCCCTGCGCAAGGATCAGCTTGTCATAGGGAACCACAGACTCACCATCTTTGCTCTTTACGCGCACTTGCTTGTTTTGCCTGTCTATACCAATGGCTTCGGTGTTGAGCATGACATCGACTCTGTAGCGGGCAAAGAAGCCTTCCGCCGTCTGAAGAATGAGTCGTCCTCGTTTCTGGATGTCTCCGGAAATGCGGTAGGGCAGACCGCAGTTTGCGAAGGATACGTAAGGCCCTTTCTCCAGAATGGTAATTTTGGCCTTTTCGTCGATTCGCCGGGCACGGGCCGCCGCTGTCGCGCCCGCCGCAACCCCACCAATTATCACGAGCTTCATTGCAACCTCCAATATATAATAAATTATATATAAATATTTTTATATAGTCAAGCCTGACTTCGACATCGCCGTAAAGGCGACAGATTGTCATCTTTGCAATGCTGCGATACAACAACCACATGCATGATTTTTTCTCGAAGCGCTCTGAAGCAGGCGAAGCTGCACCGAACGTGCTTGCCCTGATTCGTGAGCAATTCTCAGGTGAACAGAGGCCTCTCAAGGATTTGTCGCAGAGTAATCCTACGAAGGTCGGCCTTTCCCACGCCCCTGAACTTTTTTCGCTGAAAAATCCGGAGAACGCAGTTTACACCCCTGAACCAAAAGGCCTTTTTCATTCCCGGGCGGCGCTTTCTGAACACCTCGCCCGCGAACAAAGGAAAATATCCCCTGAAAATATATTTCTTTGCGCCTCCACCTCGGAAGGATATGCATGGCTGTTTAAGCTTCTGTGCGACGCGGGGGACATCGTGCTCATTCCTAAGCCGGGCTACCCTCTGTTCGAGCACCTTGCAGCGCTCGAACATGTCCGCACCATGGCATATCCGCTCGAATACGCGCATTCTTCGGGCTGGCACATCGAGGTGGCTGAAATGGAATCGATGCTTGCGTCCGAGTATGGCGGAAGGATAAAGGCCCTCATCGTCATCAATCCCAACAATCCCACCGGCTCTTATATTCGAAAAGGGGAAAGGAGCGCGATTCTTCGGCTGTGCGAGCGATATGGCATGGCGCTCATCGCCGACGAGGTGTTTTTCGATTTCCCCCTGGATGACGCCGCGGAGAGGGAGAGCTTTATCGGCGAGGAGCGCGTGCTCACGTTCGTGCTCGACGGGCTGTCAAAGCGTCTGGGCATGCCCCAGATGAAGCTGGGGTGGATCGCTGTCTCGGGGCCGCCGCAGGAGGCGCTGCGCGCGAAGAAGAGACTTGAACTCATTGCCGACACCTTTCTTTCCGCAGGCACCCCCATCATGAATGCACTGCCATCTCTTTTCGCGCAAGAATCGGCATTTTTGCAAGAGCTTCTTACAAGGATACGGGAGAATTACTTGATATATCGCACTATATTAGAACAGCAGGGAAGCCCGCACCGAGTTCTTGCTTGTCAGGGAGGCTGGACTGCGCTGATCGAAAGTCCCGCATTCTTTGAAGAAGAAAAAATCGCAGGGCTGCTGTTGCAGCAAAAAGGCATTTCTGCACAGCCGGGTTTTTTCTTCGATATGGAGCGCGGCGTCCATTTTGCCTTCAGCCTCATCATTCCCCAGGAGTGGGCCACATCCTGGTGCAGAGAATATAAAGAATTTTTCGATGCGCTCCAGACGCAATGACGAAAAATAAGAAATATAGTATCTTTTTGCAGGGAGGAGTTATGTCCGCGATCCTGATCGATGGTAAGAAGATAGCCGAAGACATTCGGAGCGAACTGGCCGAGAAAGTCGCATCGCTTTGTGAAAAAGGCGTCAGGCCGGGACTCGCCGTCATTCTCGTGGGGGACAACCCCGCCTCGGTGTCCTACGTGACCGGAAAAGAAAAGGCCTGCGCCGAGATTGGCATTCAGAGCTTTGAAACCCGATTTCCGGAGGATGTTGCCGAGAAGGTGCTCCTCGAAAAAATAGCGGAGTGCAACCGCGACTCGAATGTGCACGGCATTCTCGTGCAGCTTCCCCTTCCCCGGCATATCGACGAGCGCCGCGTGATCAGCGCGATTGACCCAGCCAAGGATGTCGACGGGTTTACGCCCGTCAATCTCGGAAGAATGCTCCTTGAGGAGCCTTGCTACATCCCGTGTACGCCGCGCGGCATCATCGAGCTTTTGAAGCGGAGCGGGGTTCCGACCAATGGGGCGCACGCCGTGGTTGTTGGCCGTTCGAATATCGTCGGCAAGCCGCTTGAGAACCTCCTCATCCGCAAGTCCGTCAACGCCACTGTCACCATATGTCATACAGGGACAAAGAACCTTGCAGCTCACGTCAAGGAAGCGGATATTGTCATCGCATGTGCGGGGAAACCAGGCTTGGTTTCGGTCGACATGATTAAACCAGGTGCCTGCGTGATCGATGTTGGAGTCAACAGGGTGCCCGATTCCACGAAAAAGAAAGGGTACCGGCTCTGCGGCGACGTCGATTTCGATGGTGCCTCGAAGGTGGCGGGGTGGATCACTCCCGTCCCCGGCGGGGTGGGTCCCATGACGATCGCCATGCTGCTCTCAAACACGATCGACGCTGCTTCGCGGCTCTCAGACATTCAATGGTGATGTAAGATTATGGTCGATGTTCAGTCATTCCAGGATGATCGCCACATCGCGATCCAGAAAGTGGGTGTCAAGGGCCTGCGGTATCCAATAACGCTCCTCGACAGGAGTGAGAAATATCAGCACACGACGGCCCTCGTCAATCTGTACGCGGATCTGCCTCACGAATTCAAAGGTACACACATGAGCAGGTTTATCGAGGTGTTCGAAGAATACCGGCAGGACCTCTCCATGCCCAATGTGCTGAGAATGCTGAAGAAGATCAGAATCGAACTCGATGCCCAGACGGCATACACGGACATACACTTTCCCTATTTCATAAAAAAGGCGGCGCCAGTTTCGGGGCAGACGGCGATCATGAGCTATGATTGTTTCTACGAAGCGAGCAGTTCGGAGAAGGGCCACCGGTTTATCGCCGGCGTTACGGTGCCGGTACAGACGGTCTGCCCTTGCTCCAAGGCGATATCGGATGGTGGCGCCCACAATCAGCGCGGCGTGGTGACGCTTCAGGTTTCACTGGGACCATTCTTCTGGTTCGAGGATTTGATCCGCATAGTCGAGGAGTCGGGTTCGAGCGAGCTGTTTACGCTCTTGAAGCGGGAGGATGAAAAATTCATCACCGAAAAGGCCTATGGTCAGCCGCGCTTTGTCGAAGATGTGGTCCGCGAGGTATATTCGAAAGTCGACGCCCTCCATCGTTTTCCGTGGTTCTCGGTCGAAGCGGAAAACTATGAGAGTATTCACAACCACTCAGCCTACGCATACGTCGAAAAGAGCGAACGCTCGAAAATCGAGCCCGTGAACGGAGATTATGGAAAATTCGATACTCTCGGACCGATGTAACGCAAGCAGGGCCGATGCATTTGAAAGTTGTTCAGGTGCATTTTTTTAGACAAGAGAGGAATGAACATGGAAAGCAATTATCCAGTTGACCCCAAGAATCTCAGCGATAAAGGTACAAAGGGTGTTATGTCGACGGCCGCCGGTATCGGCATGCTGGGAGTCAATGCCCTGCTCGGCGTTCCTGTGGTGGGGACGGTTATTTCGGCAGGGCTTCTTGCGCTGGGGGCGATAGGTCTTTTTGGGAAGACCAAGACCGATAAAGCCTCCGGAACCGTTCTCGCAGCCGCAGGGATCGCGGGGATTGCCACCTTGTTTGTTCCGGGAGTTGCACATTCGCTTTTATCACTTGGAGGAATAGGCCTCCTCGGATACGGGGTTTTCAATCTTTTCGGCTTTTTAAAAGGCCTGCATAGGAAGAAATGAAGAAATACCATATAGAGACATATGGCTGCGAAATGAATAAGGCGGAATCTGCGGCCATGGAGGCAACCTTGCGTGAACACGGCTGGGAGCGTTCCCCGGAGGAAGATGCACAGCTTGTTCTGCTCAACACGTGTACGGTGAGGACGACCGCTGAAAATCGTGCCTGGAATCGCATTCATCAGCTTTCCGCACGAAAAAAGGAGCGTGGGTTTGTGCTCGCGGTCGTCGGATGCATGGCCGAGCAGCATAAAGGCGCTATTCAGAAAAAGGCGCCAGGCGTAGACTATGTGCTCGGCACTTTCCAAAAGCAGTCGTTCGGGCTCATGCTCGATATAATTTCCAAAGGTCAGAGAATCGAGGTGCTCGAAGAAACTCCTACATATGTATTTGATGCGAGCCATCATGAACCGGGAGCCTTCCGGTCTTTTGTTCCCATAATGCACGGGTGCAACAATTTCTGTTCTTACTGCATTGTGCCTTATGTGCGCGGGCGGGAAGTTTCGCGCAACCCCGCAGATATTCTTCATGAGATTGACCAGCTTGAAGATCTTGGTGTCAGGGAAATCACTCTCTTGGGACAGAATGTCAACTCTTATCGCTGGGAGGCAGATGGGCAGGTATTGAATTTTCCGGGACTCTTGAGAATGATAGCCGGACATTTGGACAACAGGCACGCGATTGCTCGAGGGGCGCCTGCGGACCCGCGGCAATTCGGCGGGCGCATCGGATGGATACGGTTTTTGACGAGCCATCCCAAGGACTTGTCCAGCGAGCTTGTTGAAGCCATTGTAGACAATCCCATATTCTGTCGGCATATACATCTGCCTTTCCAGTCCGGCTCGAATGCGGTGCTCGCGGCGATGAACCGCAAGTATACTCGGGAAGAGTATATCTGTCTCGTCGAAAAGCTTAGAAAGGAAATGCCCGAATTGACGCTTTCCACCGATATCCTTGTTGGATTTCCCGGCGAGACCGAAGAAGACCTTGATGAGACGCTCGACCTGATGCGTCGGGTCCGCTTCTCATACGCTTTCATGTACCACTTCAACACGAGAGAAGGCACGCCGGCGGCCAGGATGCCCAATAAGACACCCGATAAGGTGAAGAAACAGAGGCTTGCGCGCGTCATTGCGCTTCAGAAGGAGATAACAGCCTCACTTATGGAAGAGCGGATTGGCCAGACTGATGAGGTCCTCATAGAAGACATCTCCAAGCGATCATCCAAAGAGGTGCTGGCGAGAACTACTCGCGATGAAATGGTGGTTTTCGCCGCATCGCAGAAAAGGATTGGGCACTTTGCCCGAGTGCGGCTGCTTTCGGTTGCAGGCAACACGTTTAGAGGCGAGGAAGTGTGAATAGCACCAGGAGGGAAAAGCTCAAGGGACCGGTGCGTTTCTCTGGCATCGCTTTTCTTGTCGTATCTCTTTTGATGGGCATGCCTGCGCCTTCGGCATGGGGCCAGACTTACAAGAACTTGGCTCAAGCCCGCCAGGCCGCTACAGGTGCCAAAAGCCAGGATGCGCTGAAGACTGTATTGCTTTCTGCCCTCCCGCAGCTTTCGGTCCGGGATGGAATAATGCTGTGTGAAGAGTATGAATCGAAGGTGGGTACGGCATTCAGGGCGGAATTGCGCAGTACTGTTGGAGGCTTATATCTTCTTTTGGGACAAACAGAGGATGCGGCGATGTGGTACACAAAAGCCGCTTCCCTGGACTCAAAGTATGTCATGGAAGCACTGCGGCTTTCAATCGCTGTCGGTGATCAAAAAAGTACATTACAGCTCTTGAAGAACGAGGCGCTTTCCGAGGAATCCCGTGCCATGCTCGATGTGTGGCTCTCTTTATATGATAACGACTATGCATCTGCTTCTGCGAAGGCAAAAGATGCGCTTGCCCGTGTGTCGGATCAGCAGGTTCGGCGCGAGCTGCTTTTTTTGCAATACATCGCTGATTTTGGTCAGTTTGGAACTTCGCATTCCAGCCTGACGAAGGATTTTCCAAGCTCAATTGAGTCGGATTTGGTGACTGGGAAAGTATTTCCTTCATCCTGGTTCGTACTTTCTCTTGGCCTGTCGTGGCTCGGCACTCCAGCGCTTTTGTTTGATTTTCCAAAAAAGAATCTTCCGAATGAAGAGAATAAGAACAACACCGTCACCCAATGGCTGCAAGTTGGATATTTCTCTTCCAAAGACAATGCCGAACGACTGTCCAAGACCCTGACCGCAAAGAATTTCCAGACCAGAATCGTCGAATTAAAAAATGAAAATGGCGATTTGCGCTGGGCCGTCCATGTGGCTGCAAAAGAAGATTGGCAAAAGACTCAATCCACACTGAAGGATCAGGGATACGAGTCCTATCTCATAGGCCCTTAACTCGTTTTTGTAAACTCATAAGGGGGGCGATAATCGATCCGCACACCATCCGGACCGACTTGAGCCGGCTCGAGGCGCACTCGCCGTATTGCCCCGTCGCCTGATTGCTCCGCCGAGACGACAAACAGCAGTCTCTCGCCAGCAAGCCCATTCGGCTTGATTTGCAGAAAATCCAGCACCTGATATCCATGGTAATCGTAGAATTTCGCGATTCCTTCTCTGTATTTTTTATCAATAACGATGATACTTTTTGACGGCCCCAGCACAAGTACGGAGTCATCGTTGCCGAGGTATCGTCCGAAGAAAATGTCGAAGTTGGGCTCGGACCGCATAATGCTCTGAGGCAGTGCCGCCACAGGCGCGACCCCGCTGTAGGTACCCGACCACCCCTCATCCCGGCGGAAATGCGAGACCTGCTGATCTATAATGCCGACAGCGATTTCATCCTGTGCTTTCGCGTCGATTACGACAACGCGGTCAAGATCGCTTGCTTCCGAAGTGCTGCAGGTGAGATAAAGCCGATTTTCATTGCGTTCGGCGCTCTTTATGATCCACCGCTGCTGAATTTGCTGGTCTCCGAAGATCAGTGCATTGTTTTTTACATCCAAAAACAGAGAACGCGGGTCGGAAGCATCCGTGTTCCTCGTCCACAGCCGATTCAGCCATGACAGAAAAACCTGTGCGTCCGTACCTCCCGAGCCCAAGGCGAACGCATTATTTTGCCGGACGGACGTTTCGGATTTTTTTTCAAAAGAGGAGAGCCTGTTGTTCCATGTGTACGCTGTCTGAACAACCATGCCAGGGCTGTCTGAGGGAGTCTGCACCACAATTGACGCTGCGGAGGCACCCCCTGAATTATCCGGATCCTGAAGGGTTACTTCACTGCCAGCACCGGAAAAAACGCGCACATACCCGCGATCCGAAAGCCGTCGGAATATTGTGAGGGTTTGGTCGTTGGATGCATCAAGCCCCTGCACAAGAAGGTCTGAAAGACCATCTGCCGTCACATCCATCGGCTGTATGATGATGCTGTCCAGTTTTGTGGCGGCGATTGGCCCTTCAAAATGTCGAAAATAGACTCCGAGGGCCTGAGAAAAGTCGGCGACGACAATCTCCAGAGAAGTGCTTGCGGTGCTTTTTTTGGATAGGATAACCTGCTCGAAATCTTCATCGTCGTCCAGATTGACGTCTATTGTCTTGAGGAAGATTTCGCCCGGGAGAGGAGTTATTTTAGCCCGCTGCTGAATGGTATTTGGGGAAGGCACTTCATTTTTGCCTGATGGGACTTCGAGCATGACGGTGCGGTTCTCTATCGGAACAGCGGCCTGAAGGTTTTCCTGTCTTTGAAGCGCAACAAGCCACGCCGCAAACGCAGAGGCAACAAGAAAAGCCGCGATGTAGGTGCGCTTGAGCATGGTTTGACTTCTTTTCATGGTCCCTGGACTTGATTTACCTAGACATTGCCTAAGACAGACATAATCCTCTCGAGCGCGTCTTCGAGTTCCTCCGCGGAAATGACGAGCGGCGGCGCAAAGCGGACTATATTCCCGTGCGTTTGCTTTGCAAGTATGCCTTTTTCTTTGAGTGCGAGGCAAGTGGGGTAAGCATCGAATTTTTCTTCAAACACGACGGCATTGAGGAGTCCTTTTCCGCGGACCAGGCGAATTCTGGCAGATTCAACGGTGCCGATTGCTTGTCTGAAGCGCTCGCCGAGCCTGAAGGCATTCTCTTCCAGGTGCTCCTGTTCAAGCACTTCTATCGCCGCGACGCCGACGGCGCCTGCAAGAGGGTTTCCACCGAAGGTCGAGCCGTGGGTTCCTGGCGTGAAGACATCCATGACTTCATGGTCTGCCACGATGGCGGATATTGGCATGATGCCTCCGCCCAGCGCCTTTCCCAAACACATGATATCAGGCCTGGCACTTTCGTAATGCCAGGCAAAGCGGCGGCCCGTCCTGCAAAAACCGGTCTGGATTTCATCAAAGATGAGCAGTATGCCGGCATCGGAACAGATTTTGCGCAGCTCGGTGAGATAGCCTTCAGGCGGAACCCCCACGCCCGCCTCTCCCTGAATAGGCTCCACCAGGACGGCGACGGTATTCTTCTCAAGAGCCGAACGCACCGCAGTGGCATCGCCAAAAGACACCTTTATGAAGCCGGGGACATAGGGTCCATAGTTTATAAAGGATTCAGGGTCATTGGACATTGAAACGGCGGTGAGCGTGCGGCCGTGAAAGTTGCCGGTGGCGCAGATTATGCTCTGCTTGCCATTTTCCACACCTTTTTTCTCGACGCCCCAGCGCCTGGCTGCCTTGAGTGCCGTCTCAACAGCCTCGACGCCCGTGTTCATCGGGAGCGCTTTTTCATAACCGGTATACTCGCACAGCTTTTGCAAAAATGGCCCCATTTTGTCGTTGTGAAAAGCGCGGGATGTGAGCGTGACACGCTCGAGCTGAGCCCTGGCCGCCTCGACGATGTGGGGGTGCAGGTGCCCCTGGTTCACTGCAGAATAAGCGGAAAGAAAATCATAGTATTCTCTTCCCTCCGGATCCCATACTTTGCATCCCCTGGCTTTTGAGATAACTACCGGGATAGGGTGGTAGTTGTGTGCGCCATAGCGATTGTCCAGGGCGATGTAATCTCGGGAATTCATGAAAACCTCCTTTGAGAATAAAGGCTCCCGACGGGGGCCTGACCCCCAACGGGGGCCTTTATCATTATACCCCGAGGCGATTTGGCGCGGAAGTGCTAATAATAATTAGCAATATAATAAATAATTATGCAATTCGACGTTCGCGAGCTGCACATCGGCTAGACTTTTGAAAAATCGTATTCAAGCGCGCGTCTTGTCGCATACTGGTCCAGGCCGAGCCCGATAAGCTTATCGAGTAAATCGGGATACTGAAGGCCGCCACTCGTGCACATCTGGGGGTACATCGAGATTGCGGTAAAACCTGGAATGGTGTTGATTTCATTCAAGAATACAGATCCGGTTATTTTTTCGACAAAGAAGTCCACACGCGCCATGCCTTTAATCGATGCATATTTATAGGCTGAAAGCGCCAGACTCATGATCCGATTCTTCGTCTCTTCGGAAAGAGGAGCGGGGATCAGCAGCAAGGCGCCGTTGGGATCCTTGTACTTCGCCTCATAGTCATAAAATTCATGGGAGGGCACTACTTCGCCGGGAGGAAAGGCGACGGGCTTGTCATTGCCGAGCACCGCGCACTCGATTTCCCTCGCCTCGACAAATGCTTCCAGCAAGGCTCGCTCGGACCATCGGAGCGCGGAGAGAATGGCGGCCTTGAGCGCGTCAGGATGATTCACCTTTGAGGTGCCCACGGAAGAACCTGAACACGCGGGCTTGATAAAACAGGGCCAGCCGAAACGGGTTTCGATTTTGCGCACGAGGGCCTGAAAATTTTCTTCTGCGATATCTTCTTTATTTACCGAGATATAATCGACCACAGGCAGTCCCGCAGAGAGCCAGAGACGTTTCGATATTTCCTTGTCCATGCCGACCGCTGACCCCAGCACATCCGCGCCGACGTAAGGCAGGCTGGCGGTTTCAAGAAGGCCTTGTACCGTCCCGTCTTCCCCAAATGTCCCGTGCAGCACCGGGAACACTATGTCGATATTGAGATTTTGAAGACAATTTTCAGTTTCGAGCCACAGTCCATCCCCGGGCACCGCGACGACGCGTTCAGCATTTTCAACCTCGGGGAGCGACCGCATGAGTCCCTGTTCCGGCGGCGTATAGGCCCATTCTGGCAGATGCTGCAGATACCATTCACCTTTCTTCGTAATGCCGATTGGAACAATCGAATATTTTGCCTTATCAAGATGGGCGACGATACTGCTGGCAGAGATGAGCGATACTTCATGCTCGCCGGATTTTCCGCCATACAACACTGCAATAGTCTTCATTTTCCCTTTCCTTCCGCGCCAAATCCAATGTCTGCAAGAATCGAGCGCGCCGTGGTTTCTTCATCATAAGGAATGCTATGGTCTGCATAAATGATGGAGTTTTCATGGCCCTTGCCCAAAAGCAGGACAAGGTCCCCCGTTTTTGCAAGCGAGAACGCCTTACGAATTGCGGCGGGGCGGTCCGGTATCAGGAACAGACGTTCTTCCCGGGGCAATTCAGGACAACCTGCGGCAATTTCCTCAAGGAGCGCCATTGGGTCCTCGCTGCGCGGATCTTCGTCAGCCAGAATGACGATATCGCAGTTGTCGGCGGCGATACGCCCCTGTTGGGGGCGCTTCGCCCTGCCTCTCTCCCCCCCCCAGCCACAGCAACAGCGA
>Ga0074197_1000254_pt1 | contig 75139 bp, 62 predicted proteins | sample EPASupsiteSAE305_FD_64526 | JGI IMG/M metagenome (GOLD analysis project Ga0074197, IMG submission 64526) | Bioremediated contaminated groundwater microbial communities from EPA Superfund site, New Mexico - SAE3-05 reassembly with SPADES | ecosystem: Environmental > Aquatic > Deep subsurface >... | reverse complement strand
CCGACGTTTGGGGGGACGCGGTGGGGGCATATTACCCGCCGTGCTGCAGGCCGATCAGGTGGAGTTGTACCCCAGTGGCGAGCTGTTTTTCGCATCCCTGTTCGCCGCCCTGGAACAGGCTCAGCGACTGATTTGTCTGGAATATTACATCATTCGTGCCGACCGTACCGGTGGTCGACTGGCAGAACTGCTGACAGCGGCGGTTCAGCGCGGTGTGCAGGTGCTGCTGATCTATGACGCCGTGGGCTGCCACGATACCCCTGAGGCCTACTTTGCTGCCTTGCGTCGTCAGGGCGTGCAGTGCCTGGCCTTTAACCCGCTTTCGCTGAGGCGTGGCCTGCACTGGTTTGACCGGCGTGATCACCGCAAGCTGACCCTGATCGATGGCCGGCGGGCCTTTTTAGGCGGGTTGAATATTGGCGACGAATATGCCGGACTACTTGAGCAGCAGCGGAGTTTTCACGATGTCGGCTTCAGTCTGAGCGGCGCCGCAGTGCCGCCCCTGCTGGAGCTGTTCGCCGAAACCTGGCAGCAGGAACAGGGCAGCCGGCCCCGCTTGCCCCCCCTTAAGCCGCTACCAGTTCCCGCTGCAGGGGCGGTGGATGTCTCTTTGGTCAGCGGCAGCCCCCAGCATCTTCGTTCCTCCATCCGGGCCACATTCCGGGTGGCGATGGCCTCGGCAACCGAAGAGCTACTAATCGTCAACCCCTACTTCATACCGGGTCCCCGCATCATGCGTTCGCTGCTGCGGGCAGCTCGTCGGCAGGTGCGCGTCCGACTGCTGCTGCCGGCCCGCACCGATGTGCCGCTGGTCAGACTGGTCAGCCTGAGCACTTACGAATCCCTGCTCAAGGCAGGCATCGAGATCTTTGAACTGGAGCGGCAGCTGTTACATGCCAAGCTGATGCTGGTCGACGGAGAACGGACCGTGTTGGGCTCCGCCAATCTCGATCAGCGCAGTTTCCACCGTAACTACGAGATCAATGCCGTGATCCGCAGCCGTGCGTTCGGCGGTCAGGTGCGGGCACTGATTGAACAGGATCTGGCCCGGTCGCGGGCCGTCATCCTTGACGACCATGTGCGCCGTGGTCTGCTGCAACGTTTACTGGAATGGCTGTTTCGGCCATTCTGTTGGTTTTTGTGAGCGCCATGCTGATCGATAGCCACTGTCACCTGGATTGTGAGCCGCTGGCGAGCCAACTGCCGGAGTTGCTGGCTGAGGCTCAAGCCTGCGGGATCGGCCAGTGGGTGGTGCCTGCCATCCGTCCAGCCGGCTGGCAGGGGATCTTGGAACTGTGCCGCCGTTTTCCTGTAGCATTGCCAACGGTTGGCATTCATCCAATGGCCTGCGCCGAGGCCACTACGGATGACCTGGCCCTGCTTGACCGGCTGGCGCCGCGGGTGGTGGCCATCGGTGAGATAGGCCTGGACCGGCAGGTGGCTGACCTGGCTGGCCAGGAGGCCTGTTTTCGCGAACAGTTGCGTATTGCCCGTCGCCATGGCCTGCCGGTGCTGATCCACTGCCGTGGCGCCATTGGTCGTACTCTGAGTATCCTACAAGAGGAGCGGGCTGAGCAGATCGGCGGCATCATGCATGCCTTCTCTGGCTCTCTCGAGTCGGCACGGGAGTTTGTGCGGCTGGGGTTTGCCATTTCGCTCTCTGCCACCATCACCTATCAAGGGGCGATCAGACCGCTCTGCCTGGCCCGCGAACTGCCGCTCTCCCAATTGGTGCTGGAGAGCGATGCGCCGGACCTGCCCCCCCAGGCCCACCGAGGCAGTTTCAATCGTCCAGCCTGGCTGTTGGAAACGGCCCGTGCGCTGGCAGCACTGAAACAGATGCCGTTCGACGAACTGGCGGCAGCCACCACGTCCACGGCCCGTGTAGCACTGCGTCTCCACGGTTGAGGGTGGTTTTTTACAGCTACTGTGGTAGGCTTAGTGCAACGGTAAAGGAGAACGGCCATGAAATCACTGATCCCTGTTGTGCTGTTTGGGTTGCTGTCGACGCTCACCGGTTGTGCCATGCTGACTGCCTGGAAAAGCATCCCGCCGCCCGGCGGTTGCGACCAGTGCCACACCGTCGAGATCGCCACCAACTGGAAGATAAGCTACCAGGCTGCCACCCTAAGCGATGAGCGTGGCCAGTTGGCGTTCCAGACGCCGCAGTACAACACGCCGATCAGACACGATCAGCCCGCTTCTCCACTGGATGCCAAGAAGGTCGAGGAGCTGCAATGCTTTGTCTGCCATAACGCGCCAACCCCGGCCCACAAAGGCCGCACAGGGCGTTTTCATCATTAGTGAAAAGCCCTAAAAAAATATATTGACTTCACTATAAAGCCGAGTATATTCCTGTCTGTTGCTTTGAACCACTGTGTTTGACACAGGGTTAATTACTCAGAAGAGGTGAATCACAATGAAGAAGATGCTCTCGCTGTCCCTGGTACTGGCTCTGGCCCTTGGCGTTGCCGCTGGCTGCAAGAAGAAGGAAGAAGCTCCTGCTCCGGCTCCGGCTGTCGAGGCTCCTAAGGCCCCCGAAGCTCAGCAACCGGTTTCCTCCGTTCAGGCTGCTCCTGCTGCTGCTCCTGCTGAGAAGAAGTAATCTGCCTCACGGCAACCGAAAGGCCTGTCAGGGTAACCTGACAGGCCTTTTTTTATGCCCTGTGTCAGTGTAGGATGATCAGCATGCACGAGATGGCGCTTACCCAAGATATTGTCGAGATCTGTGAACGGAACGCAGGCGGCCGGCCGGTTGCGTTGGTGGTACTGGAGATCGGCGAGCTTTCCGGTGTTGTGCCGGAGGCGGTGGCCTTCTGTTTCGAGGCCTGTGGCGCTGGAACGGTGGTGGCAGGCGCCCGCCTCCAGATCCAGCCGATGGCTGGACGGGGTCGCTGTCTCGATTGTCGGTATGAACAACCGCTGGAGCGCTTGTACGACCCCTGCAGCAGCTGCGGCAGTTTTCGTTTTGAGGTGCTGAGCGGGCAAGAGGTGCGGGTGCGGGAGATCGAAGTGGCGGACTGATACATTATTTGAGAGGTAAGCGACAGAAAAGGGCTGGCCCGTTTAAACGGACCAGCCCTTTTGATTGTAAGGCGCAACGCCAAAGAACCGGCTACTCGTTCCAGCCCTCGGGGTGCACCTCGCCGATTTGCTCCCAGTGCTCAGGGGAACGCCAGAGCGAGGAAAGGATCAGTTCACGGATATGCAGAAACTCCTTGGGCAGTTTATCGTACATCTTGATGAACAGTTCTTCGTGGGACAGCACCTCGTTCTGCCAGACGCCGCGATCCACCGACATCAGGTCGTGGAACTTCTCGCGGTCCATCTCAAGGCCTTCCCATTCCATATCCTGGTAGCGCGGCATCCAGCCCAACGGCGATTCAACCGCTCCGGCATGGCCTTGGACCCGGTCAATGATCCACTTCAGGACGCGCATGTTCTCGCCGTAGCCGGGCCAGGCGAATTTGCCATCGGCGTCTTTCAGGAACCAGTTAACGCTGAAGATGCGCGGCGGGCGGGGGATAGAACGACCGAACTGCAGCCAGTGGGAGAAGTAATCGGCCATGTGGTAGCCGCAGAACGGCAGCATGGCAAAGGGGTCGCGGCGGACGTTGCCGGTTGCGCCCACGGCGGCAGCCGTGGTTTCGGAACCGAGGGTGGCTGCCAGATAAACACCAAAGCTCCAGTTGAAGGCCTGATAGACCAGCGGCACGGTATCCTTGCGACGTCCACCGAAGATAAAGGCGCTCATCGGCACCCCTTTGGGGTTTTCCCACTCGGGGTCAATGCTCGGGCACTGGGAGGCCGGCGCGGTGAAGCGTGCATTGGGATGGGCTGCCGGACGGCCACAGCCGGGTGTCCAGGCGTTGCCTTGCCAGTCGGTCAGCTTTGCCGGTGGTTCTTTCGACATACCTTCCCACCAGACATCGCCATCTTCGGTCAGGGCCACGTTGGTGAAGATCGAGTTCTTCTCGCAGGAGATCATGGCGTTGGGGTTGGTGTCGTAGTTGGTGCCCGGGGCAACACCAAAGTAGCCGTACTCCGGGTTGATGGCGTAGACCTGACCGTCGGCGTTTGGCTTGATCCAGGCGATGTCGTCGCCGATGGTGGTCACTTTCCAGCCCTTGTCCTGGAACGGTTTGGGCGGAATCAGCATGGCGAAGTTGGTCTTGCCGCAGGCGCTGGGGAAGGCGGCGCCGACGTAGGACTTCTCGCCGGTGGGGGATTCAACCCCCAGGATCAGCATATGTTCGGCCAGCCAGCCTTCGTCACGGGCCTGAACCGAGGCGATCCGTAGTGCCAGGCACTTCTTGCCCAGCAGGGCGTTGCCGCCGTAGCCGGAGCCGAAGGACCAGATGGCACGCTCCTCAGGGAAGTGTACGATGTATTTCTCTTTATTGCAGGGCCAGGCAACGTCTTTCTGGCCTGGGGCCAGCGGCATGCCGACCGAGTGCAGGCAGGGGATGAATTCACCGTTGCCCAGCACGTCCAGCACTTTTTTGCCCATGCGGGTCATGATCCGCATGTTGACCACTACGTAGGGGGAGTCGGTGATCTCAACGCCGATCTTGGCGATGTTGGATCCCAGGGGGCCCATGCTGAAGGGGATCACGTACATGGTCCGGCCCTTCATGCAGCCCTTGAACATACCTTTGAGGGTTTCTTTCATCTGCTTGGGATCGACCCAGTTATTGGTAGGGCCGGCATCATGTTTTGAGCGTGAGCAGATAAAGGTGCGGTCTTCAACCCGGGCAACATCAATCGGGTCAGAGAAGGCGAGATAGCTGTTGGGGCGCTTGGCTTCATTCAGCTTGATGAAGGTGCCGCTTGTCACCATCTGGGCGCACAAACGATCGTATTCTTCCTGGGAACCATCGCACCAGTGAATGCTGTCAGGCTCACACATTGCAGCAACTTCTGCCACCCAGCTTTTCAGCTGTTCATTCGTCACGTCATACGCCATGTCTACTGCCTCCCCTTCGGTTAAATAGAAATTTTTGCGCAATTCACGATAAGAAAATTTTATTTTTACTTACCTAGCATAAGAATCACTAAAATAAAAGGGGCTAACAAATGTTTAAGCCGATCCTACAGGCTGAGACTGTAGCCGACCTGAGCAGTTTGGAAAGCGGCTGGAAAGGCCTGCTGCAGACGGCAGGCAGCAGAAAAACCGGTGCAGTGGCTGACGGCAAGCCTTTGGATCTGCCACTTCGCGAGGTGCTGGATGGTTTGTTCAAGCTGCTGGGGGCTGCTGAAACCCAGGTGGGTGCCGCCAATCACGGCGTAGATATCGCGACGGCCGGTGCTGGCAGCAATATGTTCAAGGGTGTTGATCAGACCGGCATGGCAGCAGCCCAGCAGGATCACCAAACCCTTGTCGCTGGAGATGATCAGCGACTGATCGTCGTCGAAGGGGTCGCGGTTGCAGCCGCAGGTATCGGTGTAGAGTCCGGAATCGCCGGACTCAAAATCAGTGATTCTGGGCACCTGGCCGGTCATCCAGATGTTGGGGAGGATTTCGCGGGGTTGATCGGAGAGGTTGAACTGCGCCCCCTGGCCTTCCAGGTAGTCGCGTGGATAGGGCATCCCCAGCGCAAGCGATTCACCATTGTCTTTATGGCGATAGCGTGGCGTAAAGACACTAGGGTGGGCAAATACCTGTTTGGGACCACAGGTGCGCACGAGCGGTAGCAGGCCGCCGCTGTGATCGTAATGACCGTGGGACAGGGCCACCTGACGGACCTGATGCAGGTTTTTGTTCATCCGTTGGGCATTGTGCAGCAGGGTAAAGCCCTGGCCGGTGTCCCACAGCAGCGTCTCACCGTCATGCTCAACCAGGGCGCTGAAGCCATGCTCTCCCAAGGTGCCCGAGATCGGTCCCACCGAGTTCTCACAGAGGATTGTGATCCGGGCGCTCATTTGGTGCAGCCGTCAGTGGGAAAGCGCGGCACCCCCATCTTTTCGAGGATGATGAACAAGGGGCAGAACTGAGTAAAGCCGGACTGGAACAGGTTCAGGCCCACGAAACCGGTGAACCAGAGCCAGAGTGGTGAGTGAAAATGGGCCAACAGCAGTGAGATCACGATGAATGCGCCGGCCACGATCCTGACGATCTGCTCGATGTACATGGCTGTCTCCTTAAGGGTGGGTTTCGGTAGCCTGGGGCTGTCCGATATGGTGACGTTGTTTCCAGCCCTGCACCAGGAAATACAGGATCGGGATAGTGACCCGCGACAGCAGCGTCGAGGCGATCTCGCCGCACATCAGGGCAATCGCCAGCCCCTGAAAGATCGGGTCGAAGACGATGACGAAGCTGCCTACCACCACGGCGGCCCCGGTCAACAGCATTGGCCGGAAACGGACCGCGCCAGCCTCGATGATCGCCTCGTCCAGCGGCATCCCTTCGGCTCGTTTCATCTCGGCGAAGTCAATCAGGATGATCGAGTTGCGTACGATGATGCCGGCCAGTGCGATAAAGCCGATCATGGAGGTGGCGGTGAAAAAGGCGCCGAACAGGGCGTGGCCAGGCAGGATGCCGATCAGGGTTAAGGGGATCGGCGCCATGATCACCAACGGCGTGGTGAAATCTTTAAACCAGGCCACCACCAGGATATAGATTAGCACCATCACGGCGCCGAAGGCGATCCCCAGATCACGGAACACCTCGTAGGTGATGTGCCACTCACCGTCCCATTTCATGCCGATGTGGGATTCTGACCAGGGTTGACGCGAGGCCAGGATCTCGATTGGTGAGCCGTCCGGTGTCGGCAGCTTGGCGATCTGGTTCTGCATCTTGAGGATGGCGTAGACCGGCGCCTCAATCTCTCCGGCCACATCACCAATCACGTAGACCACGTTCTTCAGATTCTTGCGGTACAGCGTCTTGGCCTCATTACCGGTCAGCACGGTCACCAGCTGTGAGAGCGAGACGCTGCCCCGGGGGCCGGGCACGCTGATCGAGCCCAGGTCGGCCAGGGAACTGCGTTGATCGGCGGGCAGGCGCAGGTTGATGGCCACCGGCTCCTTCTCGTTGGGCAGGTGCAGCAGTCCGGCGTCTTGACCGGCCAGGGCGATCTGCAGCGTACGGGCCACGTCGGCAACCTGGATGCCGGAGAGGGCCGCCTTTTCGCTATCAACCACAAAGGTGGTCTTGGGTTGATCGCTCTCGCGGTACCAGTCCACATCCACCACACCAGCGGTGGCGCTGAAGATCCCTTTGATCTTGTCGGCGATGGTGGCGCGGGATTGATCATCAGGTCCGTAGATCTCGGCCACCAGGGTGGAGAGCACTGGCGGTCCCGGCGGGATCTCGGCCACCTTGATCCGGGCCTGGTAGCGGTCGGCCACGGCTTTGAGCAGCGGCCGGATCTTCTTGGCCACGTCGTGGGATTGTGCGGAGCGATCGCCCTTGTGCAGCAGGTTGACCTGAATATCGGCCAGGTGGGGCCCCTTGCGGAGAAAATAGTGCCGGACCAGGCCGTTGAAGTTAAAGGGGGCGCTGGTGCCGATGTAGAGTTGGAAATCGGTCACCTCCGGCACGGTCCGCAGGGCGTCACCCATCTCGCGGGTCATGCGGGCGGTCTGTTGCAGCGGCGTCCCTTCCGGTGCGTCGATGATTACCTGTAGCTCGTTCTTGTTGTCAAAGGGCAGCATCTTGACCGTGACCGCCTTGAAATAGATCAGCGAGCAAGAAGCAAGCAGCAGCACCACTACGGCAATCAGGAAGCCGTTGCGCAGCTTGACGTCGTGCAACAGCCGCCCCATCCAGTGGCGATAGAAGGCGGTCAGCCTGGATTCTCCTTCCGGCTCGGCTCCGCTATGGTGCTGGCCCTTCATCAGACGAAAGGCGAAATAGGGGGTCACGATGAAGGCGATGAACATGGAGAGGATCATGGCCATGCTGGCCCCCACCGGAATTGGCCGCATGTAGGGGCCCATCAGGCCGCCCACGAAGCCCATCGGCAGGATCGAGGCGATCACGGCGAAGGTGGCCAGCACGGTCGGGTTGCCGATCTCGTCCACCGCACGGATGGCCGCTTCCAGTGGTTCAAGCACGGTGGTGGTGAAATAGCGGTGGATGTTCTCTACCACCACGATGGCGTCGTCCACCAGGATACCGATCGAGAAAATCAGGGCAAACAGGGTGATCCGGTTTAGGGTGTAGCCAATCAGGTAGAAGATCAGCATGGTCAGGGCCAGGGTGACCGGGATGGCGATGGCTGCCACCGCCCCGGCCCGCCAGCCCATGAACAGGGCGATCAGGATCGTAACCGAGATGGCGGCCAGGAACATATGGAACAGCAGTTCGTTGTTTTTTTCGCGGGCGGTCTCGCCGTAGTTGCGGGTCACGGTGATCTGGATGTCGGCCGGAATCACCCGACCCTTCATGAATTCCACTTTTTTCAGCAGGTCATCGGCCACCCAGGTGGCATTGGCCCCCTTGCGTTTGGCAACCGAGATCGTTACAGCGGGGTAGTCCTGATGTGGGCTTCCGCTTAGCTGGCGGTGGCCGGCGCCTTGGCCGAGCCCCATGAAGACGTAGTCGTCCGGCTCCTTGAGCGTGTCGCTGACCTGGGCCACGTCGCTCAGGTAGACCGGGCGGCCATTGTGCAGTCCCACCACCAGCTGGCGCACCGATAGTTCACTGTCCAGGAACAGCCCGGTCTCCACCAGCATCTCACGGTTACCCCCGCTGAAGGTGCCGGAGGGGAGCGAGGCGTTACCCTGTTGCAAGGCTGCGGCGATCTGCAGCGGTGAGATGCCGAAGCCTGCCAGCCGGGGGCCGTCCAGGGTCACTCGCAGCTGGCGGGTCAGGCCGCCCTTGATCTCTGCCTCGGCCACGTTGTCGGTTTTTTTAAGCTCGTCGCAGACCTCGCGGGCGACCTTGCGCAGCCAGCCGTGGTCGTAGCGGTCTGACCAGAGGGTCAGGGCCAGGATCGGCACATCGTCAATCGACTTGGCCACCACCAGCGGTTCCCCGGCGCCAGCCGGCAGCAAGGTGCGGTTGCTCATCACCTTGTTGTACAGCTTGACCAGCGACTGCTCCATGTTCTGGCCCACCTGGTAGCGGACCGTGATCACCCCCATTCCGGGGCGGCTCATGGAGTAGAGGTATTCAACGCCCGAGATCTCCCACAGCCGGCCCTCAAACGGTTTGACCACCCGCTCCTGCACCTCTTGCGGCGATGAACCGGGCAGTGGCAGATAGATGTCGATCATCGGCACCGAGATCTGCGGTTCCTCTTCGCGGGGGGTCATCTTGATGGCGAACAGGCCCAAAAGCAGGGCCGCCAGCACGATCAGCGGCGTCAGCTTTGAATCGATGAAAGCGCGGGCCACCTTGCCCGCAAAACCTAAGGAAGGTTCAGTCATGGTTTATTTCCCGTAGCCGAGGGTCTGCACTTTTTCCAGTACGCCGTTGCGGAAGGTCAGGGTATGCATCAGGCGGTGCGGGCCCTCGTTGTAGGTCCACTCCTCTACGTTGATCAGTATCGTGGCGCCGCGGTAACCGGCTTCCGACTCGGTACGTACATTCTTGAAGCTGGGCGGGTCGCATTCGACGTAGACCTCGGCCATGGTGTCGCCGGTTGAGACAATGGCGCCGTTGGGGCAGCGGAAGTTATCAGCCAGAGCCGCATCGGCCAGACCTGCCAGGAGACAGAGTGTCAGTAGTAGTCGCATCATACCCTCCCTTGCGGAACCGTCATCAAGGTCTGCCGTTATGGAACCAGCTTGGCGCCATCAGTCAGCTGTGGTGAGTGGGCTGCAACGATCCGTTCGCCGTCGCTCAGTCCGGCGAGGATCTCAACCTGCCCACCGGCGGTTTTGCCAACCTTGACCAGACGCATCCTGATGGTATTGTGCTGGTCCACCGACCAGACAGCCGTCAAGGCGCCCCGTTCAAAGAGGGCTTGTTTCGGTATCAGCAGTGTTGCGCGGGTGCCGTCCAGGGTTAGGGTCGCCCGGCCAAAGAGGCCGCTTTTGAGGCCGCTTAACCGCAGGTTTGCCTTGGCGGTAAAACTGCGGCTGCCGGGATCGGCTGCCGGTACCAGCTCGGCCACGGAGGTGCTGACGGTTTTTTGCAGCGTATCCAGGCTGACCTGGATCGGCGTGCCGGGCCGCACCATGGTGGCGTAGCTTTCAGGCACGGTCAGTTCCAGCTGGTAGCTGGATTCATCGTCAATGATAAACAGCGGCTGACCCGGAAAGACCGTGGCCCCCAGATCGACCTGCTTGGTGGTGATAATGCCGCTGATCGGCGCGATGATCTGTGCGTAACCGGCCATGGTCCCGGCGGCCCGTGCGTTCTCACGTGCCTGGCGCAGACGTGCTTCTGCTCGGGCGACCCGCTGGTGCGCGAGGTCACGCTCGGTCTGGCGGGTCTCGAACTCCTGGCGGGTCAGGGCTTGTTCATCGTAGAGTACCTTGAAGCGGCTCAAGGTGGCATCGGCCAGTGCGCGTTGAGCAAGGGCCTCATCCAGGCCGCGTTGCGCCTCATCGATACCTGCCCCTGCGGCGCTGGCCTGGGCGGCCTGTTCCTGTGCATCCAGCCGGGCCAGCAGTTGTCCCTTGCGGACCCGGTCGCCTTCACGTACCTGCAGCAGGCTGACCGTGCCGGGAATGCGTGCCGAAACCAGGGCACTGGTGCGGGCCCTGACCGTGCCGGACAGCTCAACGGTCTGCGCCTGTTGGCTGGCGGCAACCGTCACCACCGGCACACCCTTGAGGGTCTGTTGCGCTACAGGGGGCTGAGTGTGGGAATTGGAGCACCCGCCAAGAGCGGCCAGCGACGTACCAAGGGCGGACAAACAGAAGAGTAACGGCAGTCGGTTCATTGCTGAACCTCCTTCAGAAAGGTGCCGGCCGCGTAGTAGACGCGTCCGGTGGCCAGGGTCAGGGTCGTATCGCTCTCAACCAGCGTGGCGCGCGCCTGATTGAGGGCTGACTGGGCATCAAGCAGTTCCAGCATGGTGGCCAGCGCGTTATCGAACCGCTTGGAGAGTAGCCGGGTTGCCTCCTCCGCCGCTGCTACGGCGCTACGGGCAACCAGCAGACGTTTTTCAGCTTCCTGGTGCCTCAGCCAGGCCTCATGGACCTGGTAGTCGACCTCTTTACGGTTTTGGGCCAGCAGTTCAACCGCCGCAGACCGTGCAGCCTGTGTCTGGTTACTTCTGTTCCAGGTGCGAAAGCCGTCGAACAGGTTCCAGCGTGCCGAGATGCCGGCTACCCATGAGTCCTGCTCGTGGCCGAAGGGTCGGTTGTGGTCGTTCATCTGCCAGGAGCCGAAGGCCCCGACGGTAGGCAGGAATCCGGCGCGGCTTTGTAGCAGGGCGGCATCGGCCTGGTCTTTGCCGCGCTCACTGGCCAGCAGGTCGCGGCGCTGGTGCTGTGCAAGCTGTGTCAGCAGCTCCGGTTGCTGCCCAGGGTGGCGCATGGTGACCGCGTCGACTGCATCGACCTGCGCACCGCTTTGGCCGCCCATGGCCAACGCCAGCTGCATGCGGGCCAGGGTCAGGTTGTTGGCTGCACTGATGGCCTGCTGTTCGGTCATTGCCCGGTAGGTCTCGGCGCGTAACTCATCTGATCTGAGGCCTAAGCCGGCCTTTACCCTGACAGCGGCCTGGCGCAGGCTCTCCCGGGCTTCTTCAACGGCTTTTTCTGTGGCCTGCAGCAGGGCCTTGGCCTGCTGTACCGCCAGGTAGTGCTGGAAAATACCGAAAGCCACCTGTTCACGGGACTGTTCGGCGAGCGCCTCCTGCTGCTCAGCACCGTAACGCGCCCCTCGCTGGGCCGCCCAGGCCTCGGGCATGAACAGCGGCTGCTCAACGGTGATTGCTGACTTGAAGTCGTTCACCGGCGCAGGGTTGTTAAGGCTGGAGATGGCAAAGTCCTGATTGGTAAAGCGGCCCTGATTCAGCTTCATCATGAAGGTGGTGACCGGCATGTTGGAGCGGGTCCAGCTCTCCTCCACCGTCACATTGGGCAGATAGTGCAGCGACGCTGTTGTTGCGCCGGAGCGGGCAGCTTTAGCTTGGAACTGTGCTGCGCGGCCCCGGTGGTTGCGCTCCAGACCTTGTGCAATCGCTTCCTGCAGAGTCAGTTGCGGAAGCGTCTCCTGTTCAGCCCGCGCATTGGCCAGCCAGGCCAGCATCAGTGTCAGCAGTATTGCAACAGCGCGCATACAATCCCCTCGGTGAAAATATATGTTATTTCATATATATCAAAAATAACAAAAGTCAAGCCGAGCCACAAAAAAAAGCACCGGACCCCGGGGAAGGTCCCGGCAACCGGTGCTTTTTGTCAGACAGGGTAAAGCGCTTACTGTACGATCAAGAACTCAGCGCGGCGGTTTTTGGACCAGGCGGACTCATCGTTACCCTGTACAGCGGGCTTCTCTTCGCCGTAACTGACGGTGGAGAGCCGGTCAGCACTGACACCCAGGTTGATCAGATACTTAGCGGCGGATTTGGCACGGCGGTCGCCGAGGGCCATGTTGTATTCATCGGAACCGCGCTCATCAGCGTGGCCTTCGATCCTGACCTTCACGTCACCGATCTGCTTCAGCAGCGCCTCAGCGTTCTGGGACAGTACGTCGCGAGTATCCTGACGCAGGTCGGACTTATCAAAGTCAAAGTAGACGGTTGCCAGGGATACGCCCACGGAAGCCTTGGCAGCAGCTTGCTCCTGAACAGGTTCAGCCACAGCCGCAACAGGCGCTGCAGCCGGTGTGGCGGGAGCCGCAGCCGGTGCAGCCGGTGCAGCCGGCTGAACGGTCTGCTGCTGGACCATCGGCTCGTCTTTAGTGACCACTTCTTCTTTGGCACAGCCAGCAGCCAGCAGGGCGGTCAGTCCCATAAAAACCATCAAACCTTTAAATTCCTTACGCATTGACGCCTCCTTGGTGGTTACGTAATCAACAGCTTGTGCTGCTGTGAGCAGCTCGCAATCGTGTTAAGTATACTCATCAAAACCGGTTTTGCAACCGGAACCGGCAAAAATGTTATTTAAACTAACGTGGTGACCAGACCGGATGGGTGCTGTTGCCGCCGCTTCTGCTGACCTTGGTTTGGCCGCTGCCGTCGGCCCGCATGACATAGATCGCCTCGTTGCCGTTACGTTTTGAGCTGAAGGCGATCAGACGGCCGTCCGGCGACCAGCGTGGGCGTTCATTGCTGCCTTCAGTGGTAAGTTGCGTATCGCCGCTACCGTCTGCGTTAATCACAAAGATCTGAAAGCCGCCGGCCTGGTGGGTGTAGGCGATCTTATCGCCTTTGGGTGACCAGGCCGGGTTGAAGTTATTGCCGGCATTGATGGTCAGACGCCTGACATTGCCCCCGTTGGCGTCCATGATGAAGATGTGCGGTCTGCCGAGACGATCGGAGACAAAGGCGATCTTGGAGCCATCCGGCGACCAGGAGGGAGATAGATTGGCGGCGTGGGTGACGGTCAGCCGTTCAGGGGCAGAACCGTCACGCTTGATGGTGTAAAGCTCGGTATTACCGTCCTTTGACAGTCCTAAGGCGATCTTGGTGCCGTCCGGCGACCAGGCGCCGGTGATGTTGACCCCTGGTCGGGTGGAGAGCGGCACATCCACGGTGCTGGAAAGGGCTCGCTTGTAGAGATCAGGGTTGCCGCGCTTGTAGGAGGTGAAGATGATCTCGCGGCCGTCGGGAGAGACATCGGGACTGATGGTGATGGCACCGCTTTTGGTGATCTGTTGCAGATGGTGGCCATCCCAGTCCATGGCAAAGATCTCTTTGTTGCCAGGCTGGGTGGAAACGAACAGGATGCGTGAGCTAAAGGGTCCGCGCTCGCCGGCCAGGGCGGCCAGCAGATCATCGACGAAGCTGTGGCTGAAGCGGCGCAGGTCCGTGCGGCTCCCCAGATAGCGCTTGACCAGCAAAGGCTTTTTGTTCAACACATCAAACAGACGAAACTCGACCGTCAACTCCTCGCCACGCAGCTCGTATTCGCCACGGATCAACAGATCGTATCCGGCGGAGAGCCAGGGGACGAAATCAAGTACACTCAGTCCCAAGCCTTGCGGTAACGGCGCGGCTTCACGCCGTTCGGCGTTGAACAGTCCGGACATGGTCAGATCAAACACCTGGACCTCGGCCATCTCGTTGGCCAATTCGGGTCTGACGGTCGCGCCTAGAGGCTGCGCAGGCACCACCGCCAGCTTGAGCAGACGGTTGCCCGGTGCGGTTACTTCGACATAGGTCGCGCTGCCGGCGGTGCCCGTCAGGCTGCAAAGCAGCGCCAGGCTGCAAAGCAGGCGGATGATTGGTTTCATTGCTGCGTGACTCCTTGGGGTTTGAAGACAAAGGTGCCTTCATAGGTGCTGCGGCCTGGCGGCGGTACGATCCGTTGCTCAGCCAGGGTGATGGCCCGCTGCACGGAGCTTTCGAACAACTTATCGCCGTTGCTGCGCTCAAATCTCGTCCGCAGGATGCGGCCATCGCCATCGATGGTCAAACGTACCACCGCAAAGGGAGCCGCACTCTGGTAGCTGATGGTCTCGCGGAAGGCATCTTTCAACCGTGAGTGCAGGTAGGCCGTGTAATCACTGCCGGCCTGGGTGCCGGCGGCGCCAGGCATGCCGGTCTTGCCGCCGGCAATTTTGGTGCGCAGCGATTCCAGCGCAGCAGCCTGACGCTGTTCCGCAGCCCTGGCGGCCAGCTTGGCCATCCGCTCCTGAAACCCGTGGTCTTCGCTGGGGGGGGCTTTGCCGCCACCGGTAGCGGGTAGCGCTGCTGCGGGTGGTGTCTGGGGGCCGGCCTGGGGGGCGGTCGCTACGGCGTCTTCAACCGTAGCGTTTGCATCCGGCACCGGGCTGCCGGCTTGGGGGGCTGCCACCGGCAGGTTGACGACATCAACATAATACGTGGTTTGCAGCTGACCCAGATCAGGGGTCAGTTGCTGTAGCCAGAGCATACAAACAAAGGCCGCCACGTGGGCCGTGGCGGAGAGGAGCAGCGTGACACCCAGCCAGGTGTCTGATCGTCGGTGCAAAGCGAACATGCTTATTTTTGGGCTGGCTCCGTCACCATGCCCAACCGTTCAATGCCGGCGCCCTTGATGTCGGCCATGGCCCGCACCACTTGTCCATAGGGCACACCGGCGTCGGCCTTCAGAAAGACCTCTTTTTTGGTGCGGGTGGCGAACAGCTCACTCAGGCGTTGCCGCAGGTCGCCAGCCGGCACCTCGTCCTTGTTGATGAAGGTGCGACCATTAAGATCCACCGCCACGATCACGGTGTCCTCCTGGGCATTCATCCCTTTGGTGTCAGCCTTGGGCAGATTGACCTGCACCCCCTGCTGCATCATCGGCGCCGTGACCATGAAGATCACCAGTAGCACCAACATCACATCCACCAGCGGGGTGACGTTGATCTCAGCCATCACACCTCGTTCGTCGCTTCCACGTCCCATAGCCATCTGCTGCTCCTACTTGCCGGTGATGTTACGCTGGACGATGTTCAGAAATTCGGTGGAGAAACTGTCCATCTCTTTAACCAGCACCCGAATCTTGTGCTGGAAATGGTTGTAGGCCATCACGGCCGGTATGGCGGCGATCAGGCCGATGGCGGTGGCCCGCAGTGCTTCGGAGATGCCGGGGGCCACCACGGCCAGTGAGGCCGATCCGGTACGGCCGATCCCTTCAAAGGCCACCATGATCCCCCAGACCGTACCGAACAGGCCGATAAACGGCGAGGCGGAACCGGTGGTTGCCAGGAAGGTGGTGTACTTTTCCAGGCGGTTGATCTCCTGATTGGTGGCCCGGCGCAGGGCCCGGGTGACATTTTCAATGTCGCCAAGATCGGTGCTGACACCAGCCTGTTCTTGCTTGGCGTCGCCGTCCATCACCTGCTTCAGCTCGCTGTAGCCTTCATTGAACAGCATCACCAGCGGTGAACTGGAAAAACGGTCGGCCTGGGCGGCAATGGTGTCGAAGCGCTTGGTCTTCCAGAAGAAGTCCATAAAGCGCACCGACTCGCTGTTGGCCTTGTGGATCTGGAACAGCTTGAAAAAGATGATCGCCCAGGAGACCACCGAAAAGAAGATCAGGATTACGAAGACTGCCAACACGACCGGTCCGGTACCGGCCAGACTCAACATATCTGTCACAACAAACCTCCAGATGCGCAACGTTAAACGCGTGGTAAAAGAGTAGACGCCTCAGGCAGAGGCGTCAAGTAATTCAGGGATTAGTCTAATAAAGTTCTGGTCTTCGGTCGTCAAAGCAGGGGATTTGTGCCCGCCAGGCATCCATCGCCTCCCAGGAAAGCGGGGCCACGATCTCGCCCGGCAGTTCACCGGCATCGGCCAGCACCTCGCCCTTGGGGTCGATGATCATGCTCATGCCGAAGAAATCCAGTTTGCCGATCGGGCCACAGGCGTTGGCCGATACCAGATACAGCTGATTTTCAATGGCCCGGGCCCGCAAAAGGGTGCGCCAATGTTCCTGGCGCGGCTTGGGCCACTGGGCCGGGACGCAGATCAGGCGGGCTCCTTCAAGGGCCAGGCGGCGGGACAGCTCAGGAAAACGCAGGTCGTAGCAGATTATCACGCCGATCTTGCCCAGCGAGGTCTCAGCCAGACACCAGTCGTCGCCCCCCTTAAAGGCCTTGTCTTCCCCCAAAAGCGAGAACAGGTGCAGTTTGCGGTAGCTGGCAACCAGACGACCGTTGTCGATGACATGGGCGGTGTTGTAGACCCGGCCGTCACTGGCCGGCTCCGGCTGGCTGCCGATGATCACCAGCTTGTGGCGGGCAGACAGCTCCTGCAGTTCAGCCACCACCGTCTCGGTCTGCTGGGCCAACTCGGTCAGGTTTTTGTAGGCGAAGCCGGTGGACCACATCTCAGGCAGTAACGCCAGCTGGGCCCCTTGGGCAGCAACGCGAGCCAGTGCCTCACGGACGTAGGCCAGGTTGGCGCCAATATCCCCCGGTTGAACGGTGAACTGAATGGCTGCTGCAGTGATCTCCATCATGAACTCCTACTTGTTGATCGGCGAGTTCAGGTACACGTTAATGTTTTCCATAAAGATTTCGCGAGGCTTGCTGGTGCCGTCGCCGGGGGCCACCATCCCCTCGCGCTCCATCATCTCGATGATCCGGGCCGCACGGTTGTAGCCGATCCTTAAGCGGCGCTGCACCATCGAGATGCTGGCCTGTCGGGTCTCTGCCACCAGCCGTAGGGCATCCTCCCAGCGCTCGTCCAGTTCCTCGTCGCCAAAGTCGGTTTTGTCGTCGCTGTCCTTCATCTCCAGGATCGATTTCTCATAAACCGGCTTGCCCTGTTTCTTGAGGAAGTCCACCACCCGCTGCACCTCGGCGTCGGAGACAAAGGCGCCGTGGATCCGCTGCAACCGGCCGGTGCCCGGCGGCAGGTACAGCATGTCGCCCATGCCCAGTAGACTTTCAGCGCCGTTGCAGTCCAGGATGGTGCGGGAATCAACCTTGGAGGAAACCTGAAACGAGATGCGGGACGGCATATTGGCCTTGATCAGGCCGGTGATCACATCCACCGACGGCCGCTGGGTGGCCAGGATCAGGTGGATGCCGGCGGCGCGGGCCTTCTGGGCCAGGCGGGCGATATGCTCCTCCACCTCGCGGCCGGCCACCATCATCAGGTCGGCCAGCTCGTCCACGATCACCACGATGTACGGCAGGTGGTTGTGTTCCAGCGGCTCCTTGTCATCCAGCACAAACGGCAGCGGTTCTTCCTGGGAGGCCGGATCCTCACCTTCCAGCACTTCTTCCAGTTCTTCGATGATCTCTTCGTCCGGTATGGCCAGGGCGTCCAGCTCTTCTGCCTCGGCAGCCAGCTTGCGGTTGTAGGATTCGATGTTGCGCACCCCTTTATCGGCCAGCAGCCGGTAGCGGCGCTCCATCTCTACCACGGCCCATTTCAGTGCCAGCGAGGCCTTCTTTGGCTCGGTCACCACCGGCAGCAGTAGGTGGGGAATTCCCTCGTACATGGAGAATTCCAGCATCTTGGGATCGACCATGATGAAGCGCACGTCCCGCGGAGTGGCGGTGAACAGGAGCGACAGGATCATGGTGTTGACCGAGACCGACTTGCCGGAGCCGGTGGAGCCGGCCACCAGCAGGTGGGGCGCCTTGGCCAGGTCGGCCATTGAAGGCAGCCCGGCGATATCCTTGCCCAGGGCCAGCGGCAGCTTCATCCGGCTCTGCAGGAACTCCTCGCAGGTGAAGATCTCACGCAGGTAGACCGTCTCACGGTCGCGGTTGGGCACCTCGATCCCCACCACCCCCTTACCGGGGATCGGCGCCACAATCCGGATCGAGAGCGCCTGCAGGGCCATGGTCAGGTCGTCGGCCAGGCCGGCGATCTTGCTGATCTTGATGCCGGGGGCCGGGGCAAACTCGTACATGGTGATCACCGGGCCGGGGGCGATCTCCACCACCTCGCCGTCGATGCCGAAGTCCAGCAGCTTCTTCTCCAGCAGCCGGGCGTTGACCGCCAGCGCCTCCTTGTCCACCCGGCGATCGCTGGCCGGTGGCGGGTCCAAAAGCGAGAGCGGCGGGGTGTGGAAGCCTTCCTCCTGGGTGATGAAATCAAAGGTCTCCTGGACCGGTTTGTCCTTGGCAGCCTCTTTCTTCTTTTCTTTTTTGAAGAAGTTGGGCTTGGGCGGCGGTGGCGGTGGTGCCTGGGGTTTGATGATCGGCCCGCTGGACGGCGCCGGCTTGCCGGCTGCCAGGGCCTTGTCACGTTCTTGGTTGTCCTTCTGATGGGCCTGCCGTTCCCGCCAGGCGGCCCACTTCTGACGCATGGTCTCCAGCCACCAGCCGGCAAACAGCACGAACGAGAAGCGGCACAGTACCATAATCGAGGCTGCCAGGAGTGGCAGCAACACCAGCAGGGCACCGCTGGTGCCGACCACTGCCCGCAGGAAGCGGACCGTCAGGGCGCCGATGGCACCGCCGGTGGGGACTTGTTGGCCGAACAGCACGGTGGATTCGAGATTGAAGGCGAACAGGGCCGACAGGGAAAAGAGCAGGCCGCTGAAGGCAGCCAGCTTGTAGCCCCGCAGGCGCAGTTCTTTGAAGCGTAGCAGGTTTGAGGCCAGGAACAGCAGGGCGCCCGGCACCAGATAGGCCGCCAGACCGAACAACATGAAGAACAGGTCGGCAACCTGGGCCCCCAGTCGGCCGCCCAGGTTGCGCACGCCTTCCTCACTGGACCAGCTGTTCAGGGATTGGTCGGCAGCGCTGAAGGTCAGGAAGGCCAGCAGGATGAAGATGCCCAAAGCGCCAAGTCCCATCCCCTGTAGTTCTTTTTTCAGTTTTTCCTTGCGGGCGTCGTCCACGGGCCGGATCAAACGAGCTGGTAGTCGATGGAAAAGGCGGGCGCTGCCATAATCGCCTTCTTCACCGAGCAGAGGCCGGCGGCCTTGACAATTGCGCCACGGTATTTTTCAGGAAAGTCGGCCGGCAGCTTGATGGTCAGATTGACCGCGGCCAGCCGGCGCTTGCCCTGTTCATCGGTCTCAAAGACCGCCTCCTGGGTAAGTGTCACCCCGTCGGTGGGGATGCGCCGCGCCCGGCAGAATTCCAGCACATACACCCCGGCGCAGGTGCCGATAGCCCCCAGAAAGCAGGCAAAGGGTGACGGCGCGGCGCCGTCACCGCCATCCTCGACGCTCTGGTCAGTCGTCAGGCTCAGGCCATCGGGGTAGTGGGCGCTGACCCGTTTGTTGCCGTCCAGGGTGATTTCGATGGTCATGGATTGGGCTCCTTGGCCGGTTCCAGCTTGGGCTGCTGGGTCGGCTGTAGGGCGTTCGGCTCGCGGCTGATAGTGAGCAGCTCTGTCATTGACTCAAACTGGTCCATATACAGCTTGACGTCGCTGGTCTCGCGCAGCAGAAAATCCTGCCGGCGTTTCTCAAGGGCGCGTTTGATCCCCTCCAGTGCCTTGTATTTGACCTGCACCTTGGAGCTCAGGTTGGCCCGGGCCTCATCAAAATTCGGGAACTGCAGGTTAATCAGCGGGTCGTAGGACAGGCTGCGGCCCCGGAAATTGGGGTATTCCCAGAGGATGTTCCCTTTGCGATCCAGGATCTGGGCGGTCATGATCAGGTAGTTGTACTCGGCCTCAAGGGTCTCCAGCAGGTTGGCCGAGACCATCCGTTCCGGGCGGGTGATGCCGCTGATCACCACGACCATCAGGGCGTCCAGGCTGTTTTTGCGGATCAGCTCGGCCATGCCGTCCGTCTTCCAAAAGTACTTATTATATTGGATTGAGGCGTCGTCGCGCCGTTCACGCCTGAAGAGCTGTTCCTTGAACAGGGCCTGCGGATCGGTATCCAGCATGGTCACGGTGTAGAAGCTGTTGGTATTCTTGATCAGCCGCGTCAGCGAGCGTTCGTACAGTCGGCTCTGTCTGGTCAGCAGGTCGATCAGCTCATCCCGTTGGGGGTGACGGATGTCGGACTCGCTGTCCACGATGATCGGCACAATGCCAAGCACCTTGACCTGTTCAGCAACACTGTCTTGCGGGACATTGAAATAGTTGTGGGCGCAGCCGCTGAAAAGCGGCAGCAGGGCCAGGCCCAGCAGCAATACCAGCCGTTTCATGTCGCCTCCTCGCGTAGGATTGATGCAGGGTCTGCAACTGGCTATCTATACCAGATGCCAACCACTATTTCCAGCCAGTTCTGTCTGCGCCGGCACCGGATATTTGATTGACAAGCATGCTCAGCTTACCGTACTGTTCCGCTTAACAATCTGCTTATCGAGAGTGGTGGAGGGATAAGGCCCGACGAAGCCACAGCAACCGGTCCCCGCAGGGACGCCAGGTGCTAAATCCTGCCGCAAGGCGAAGATGAGCGAGGTTTTCGGCGTACACCACCCAAAGCCCCTGCTCATCATGAACAGGGGCTTTTTACATGTCGGTCGGTATCGTTCAGGAACAGAGCATCACCTTTGACGCAGGCATCAGGCTGGAGAGCGGACGGATCCTTGCGCCGGTGACCCTGGTCTATGAGACCTACGGCACCCTGAATGCCGATCGTTCCAACGCCATCCTGGTGGAGCACGCCTGGACCGGCGACGCCCACCTGGCCGGCAAGCGCAACGCGGAAGAGTCAAAACCCGGCTGGTGGGATGCCATTGTCGGTCCTGGCCGGCTGCTGGACACCGAGCGTTACTTCGTGATCTGTTCCAATGTGATCGGCTCCTGCTACGGCTCCACCGGCCCCACCTCGATCAACCCCAAGACCGGCAAACGGTACAATCTGACCTTCCCGGTGATCACCGTACGCGACATGGTGCGGGCGCAAGAACTGCTGATCAATCATTTGGGGATCAACCGGTTGTTGACGGTGATCGGTGGCAGCATGGGCGGCATGCAGGCCCTGGAGTGGGCCACCCAATACCCGCAGCGGATCGCCTCAGCCATCGTGCTGGCCACCACCCCCCGGCCGTCGCCCCAGGCCATCTCCCTGAACGCCGTGGCCCGCTGGGCCATCTTCAACGATCCGACCTGGAAGAAGGGCGAGTACAAACACAACCCCAAGGATGGCCTAGCCCTGGCGCGGGGCATCGGCCACATCACCTTCCTGTCGGACGAATCGATGTGGCAGAAGTTCGGCCGGCGCTACTCGGCCAAGGATGGCCTGTTCGATTTCTTCGGCCAGTTTGAGGTGGAGCGCTACCTGAACTACAACGGCTACAACTTTGTGGACCGTTTCGATGCCAACGCCTTCCTGTATCTGGCCAAGGCCCTGGACCTGTATGACGTGGCCTGGGGTTACGAGTCGATGACCGAGGCCTTCGGCCAGGTGACCGCGCCGATCCAGTTCTTCGCCTTTACCTCCGACTGGCTCTACCCGCCCTACCAGACCGAAGAGATGGCCACCTGTCTGCGGGCGCAGGGCAAACCGGCTGAGTACCACCTGATCCCCTCGGCCTACGGTCACGACGCCTTCCTGCTGGAACACGAGACCTTTGCACCGCTGGTACGCGCATTTCTGGACCGGGCCGCCAGGGGCTAGCGGATGGCCTGTCCGCAGGGAGTCAATCCAAAGTTGTGGCGCAGCCTGCGGCACTCGGTTGGCCGGGCCATTGCCGACTTCGGTCTGGTCAGAGAGGGCGACCGGATCTGCGTCGGTCTGTCCGGCGGTAAGGATTCACAGGTTATGCTGCTTCTGCTGCACGAGCTGCAGCAACGGTCGCCGGTCCGCTATGAACTGCTGCCGGTCACGGTGGATGCCGGTTTTGACGGATTCGACAGCCAGGCGATCCAGCACTTTGTAGAACCGCTGGGCCTGCCGCTGATGATTGAACAGACCGATCACGCGGCGCTGATCAACGCCAAGCTGCGCCCCGGATCATCCTATTGCTCTTTCTGCGCCCGCCTGAAGCGGGGAGCGTTGTACGGCGCGGCCCGTCGTTTGGGCTGCAATTTGCTGGCCCTGGGCCACCATCGTGATGATTTTATTGAGACCCTGCTGATGAACCAGTTTTTCATCGGCACCCTCAAGGCGATGGCGCCCAAGACGGTCTGTGACGACGGCGATATCACCGTGATCCGTCCCCTGGTCTACCTGGCTGAAGATGAGATCATCGAGCTGGTCCGTCAGGCCGGTATCAGCTCAGTCTCCTGCTCCTGTCCGGTGGCCGGCGACCCCGATCAGCAGCGTCAGCGGATGAAGCGGCTGCTCAAGGAACTGGAACAGGATATTCCGCAGGTCAAGAACTCACTTTTGGCGGCGCTGGGTAATGTCCAGCCGCGGCATCTGCTGGATCAACGATTGACCTTGAAGGAGTGACGTGCGATGCGTATCGGACATGGTTATGATGTGCACCGGCTGGTGGATGACCGCAAGCTGATCATGGGCGGGGTGGAGATACCTTGGGAAAAGGGGCTGTTGGGGCATTCTGATGCCGACGTGCTGTTGCACGCCATAGCCGATGCCCTGCTGGGGGCGCTGGCCATGGGGGATATCGGCAAGCATTTCCCTGACAGCGATCCGGCCTTCAAGGGGGCCGACTCGATGAAGCTCTTGGAGCATGTGGTGGGATTGGTGCGGCAGCGAGGCTACCGAGTCGGCAACCTGGATGCCACCATCATTGCGCAAAGGCCCAAGATGGCGCCGCACATACCGGCCATGCGAGAGAATATCGCCCGGGTCTGCGGGGTGGAGGTTGAGCGGATCAACGTCAAGGCCACTACTGAAGAGGGTCTGGGTTTCACCGGCACCGGAGAAGGCATCTCGGCCCATGCCGTGGTGTTGATGGAAAGAATTGAAGAGGCGTAGATGCTTTTACCGATTTCAGATCAAGGATGATCTCAAGGCGGCGAGGATTTCGGCGACGCAGGCGTACACGTCAGTACGTCGAGGAGCCGCAGACGAGCCAACGAAGAGAGGGCCTTGATATGGAATCGGTTATTACATCTCCATGATGACGGGTAAGATCATCGGCCTGCGTTCGACAGTTTTCTTGAAAAAACGTCGCAGCGCCTGACGCAACGCCTGACGGACCTCGTCCGGCTCGCGCCGCATCTCGGCATTCAGTTCCTGCAGCGCCTCCTGGGCCGTCAGGCGGGCCTGCTCCAGATAATCCTGACTCTCATCCTCGTAGACCACACCCCGGCTCACGATCTCCGGCCCGTAGATCAGGTCGCCGCTGGCCAGCCTGATGCCGACGATTGCCACCACCATGCCGTCCTCGGACAGGATCCGGCGGTCTTTAAGCACGATCTCACCCACATCCCCCACCCCCTTGCCGTCCACAAACACCCGGCCGGTCTCGATGGTTTCCTCGATGCAGGCAGTGTCGTTGTAGAAACTGACCATCTCGCCGTTGACCGCCAAAAGGCAGCGTTCTTCAGGGATGCCGACCTTGGTTGCCAGTCGGCGGTGCAGCACCAGATGGCGGTATTCGCCATGGATCGGCATAAAGAAGCGGGGCTTGACGATGTTCATCAAGAGCTTGAGTTCTTCCTGGCTGGCGTGGCCGGAGACATGCACCTCGGAGACCTTCTCGTGATGCACTTCGGCCCCGCGGCGGTAGAGGTGGTTGATCAGCTCCGAGATGGTCCGTTCATTGCCCGGTATCACCCGCGAGGAAAGGATCACCGTGTCGCCTTGTTCCAGCTTGATCTGCTTGTGGTCATCCATGGCGATCCGCACCAGGGCCGACATCGGTTCACCCTGGCTGCCGGTGGTGATCATGCAGACCTGGTCGCGCGGTATGTCCGACAGACACTTCAGATCCATCAGTAGATCGTCGGCAATCTTCAGGTAGCCCAGCTCCCGGGCGATCCGCACGTTGGCGATCATCGAACGGCCGTTCAGCAGCACCTTGCGGCCGCAGGCCGCCGCCACATCGGCCACCTGCTGCACCCGCTGGATGTTGCTGGAAAAAGCCGCCACAATGATCCGGCCCGCGCACTTGGGAAAGATGTCGGCCAGCGCCTCGCCCACGAAGCTTTCCGAGATGGTGTAGCCTTCGCGTTCCACGTTGGTGGAGTCGGATAACAGCGCCAGCACCCCTTGATCGCCGTAGCGGGCAAAGCTGGCCAGGTCGGTTAGCTCGCCGTCCACCGGGGTCTGGTCCAGCTTGAAATCGCCGGTGTGGATCACCACCCCTTCCGGGGTGCGAATCGCCAGGGCGCAACCGTCTACCACCGAGTGGGAAACCCGGATGAATTCGACGCTGAAGCAGCCCAGCGTGACCGTATCCCGAGGCTTTACCGGCCGCAGGTCGGCACCGATCTTGTACTCTTTGAGTTTTTCCGCAACAAAGCCGAGGGTCAGGGCCGTGCCGTAGACCGGCACCGGCAACTCCTGCAGCACAAAGGGCAGCGCCCCGATATGATCCTCGTGGCCGTGGGTCAGCAGGATGCCCCGCACAGACTCAGCCCGTTCACGCAGCCAGCTGATATCGGGGATAACGTAATCAACCCCCGGCATCTCGGCGTCGGGAAACATCAAGCCGCTATCCACCAGCAGGATGTCGTCAGCGCACTGGTAGACCATCATGTTCATGCCGATCTCGCCCAGACCACCCAGGGCAACGATGCGTAACGGCGAATTCGACGCTGAAGTTTGTTCAGTAGACATGGTTATGTTCCTTTGCGTAGCGGGGCCAACGGGGCAATTTTTGCGTCGCAGCGGCTGATCCAGTCCTGCCCCGGCTGAGCTAACCAACGGGTGGCGTAGAAGGCGCTGCGCAGCGAACGGTAGGCGGCCAGGGCCTGCTCGCTATCGCGGCGTTGCTCGGCAGCTTCGCCTAAGGCCCAGATGCGCTGGGCGGAGCTCTCGACCGTGGCGGAAAAAGGCAGGTACATCCGGATGGCCGACTCGTAGCCGGTCAGGGCCACCATGAAGTCGCCGCGCTGTTCACCGGCACGTCCCTCCCGATACTGGGCCTGCTGGCGTTGCCAGACGTTGGCCCACAGCAGGCAACTGGCGAGCAGTATGATCAGCAACGTGGTTACCACTGTGCGACGCATGGAATTACTCCAGGAAAAAATCAGGCAGCACCGTCAACAGCGCCCCCAGCATCAGCAGTCCGACCCCGACCAGTACCACCAGGGCGGCCAGGCTGCTCCAAGGGGTTTTCAGGCGATGGCTGGCAGGCAGCCCCCAGGCGATCGCCACCAGGCCCAGCACCGCCAGCAGCAGATAGCGCGGGGCAGTGATCATTGGCTGGCCAGTCCTTGCGCAATGCTCGACCGAACCTCAGTCAGCAGATGTTCCTCAACGGCGTTGCGCTTGATTCCTTCCGGCACGGCAATGGGTGGTTGGATATCGATGCTGATGGTGCCGCTGTAGAGTCGCAACGCGCCGCCGGGGTTGATCTGGAAGCTGCCGTTGATGGTCACCGGCACCACCGGCACGCCAGCCCTGGCTGCCAGTAGAAAACCACCCCGTTTGAACGGCAGCAGCCTGCCGTCGCGGGTGCGGGTCCCTTCGGGGAAGATGATGACGCTCTTGCCGCCCCGAATCTGGTTGGCCGCAGCTTCCATGCTTTTCAGCGCCTGGCGGCCGTCGCCCCGGTCCAGCGGGATGTAGCCGCCATGGCGCATGGAGTGGCCGAAGATCGGGATCTCGAACAGCTCCTTCTTGGCGATCCAGGACAAGGGGCGCGGGAAAAAGCCCTGCAGGGCCAGGATGTCGAAGTTGCTGGCATGGTTGCTCATCACCACGATCGGGCCGCCCGGCAGCAGCTCGGCGCCGTTGACCCGTACCCGCACCCCGGCCAGCCGGATGCCCAGGCGGCCCCAAAAGCGGGCATGGGCGGCATAGCTGCGGCCGCTGTGATCGAACAGGGTGCAGATGATGGCGCTCAGGGCGATCGGGAAGGTGAGCGGGAAGAAGACAGCCATGAACAGGAAGGCGCGCAGGGTCGCGAACAAAATAAACCACTCCTCTCGAAATTCCTGTTGAGTTTTAACGGTTTTTGTCGGCCGGGTCAAGTCGTCCGGCAAACCGGTTGCAGCGGCGGTGGTGGTGATGGTATAAGAGTGACCCGCTGAAATGACACGGCGCCAGCCAAGGAGGATACAATGGCCAGTCTGAATAAAGTGATGTTAATCGGCAACTTGGGCAAGGATCCGGAGGTGCGTTACACCGGTTCGGGTCAGGCGGTGGCCTCGTTTTCTCTGGCCACCAGCGAGCGGTTTAAGAACAAGCAGAGCGGCGAGTGGGAAGAAAAGACCGAGTGGCATCGGGTGACCCTGTGGGGCAAGCAGGCCGAAGTGGCCGGCGAGTACCTGGCCAAGGGCAAGACCGTCTTTATCGAAGGCCGGCTCCAGACCCGCAAATGGACTGACCGCGACGGCAATGAGAAGTACACCACTGAGGTGGTGGGCGAGCGGATGCAGATGCTGGGCGGTAAGGGTGATGGTGGTGGCGGTGGCGGACGGCGCAGCGAGGCCGGCGGCGTTGCTGATACCACGGTCAGTTATGATGAGCCGCCGTTTCAGGACGACGATATCCCATTCTAGACAGGTGTTATGCAAACACGATCAGCGTTAGCACACCTCCATACTCTGACACCTTTTCTGGACGGGCTCCGGTGGCGTTATGCCGTCGGGGCCTTTTTGCTGCTGCTGACCAACGGCTGCGCCCTGCTGATCCCCTGGCTGCTCAAGCTGACGGTCGAGGGGCTCAAAGAGCCGGCCAGCGCCGGCTTCAGCACCGGTCAGTACGCGCTGGCAATTGCCGGACTGGCGCTGCTGCACTGCCTGGTACGGATCTGGTCCCGCACCACCATCCTGCATGCGGCCCGGATCGCCGAGTTCCGGGTGCGTGAGGCGCTTTTTCAACGGCTGTTGGTCTTGGATCTCTCCTTCTACAATCGTGAACGGACCGGCGATCTGCTGTCCCGTTTTAGTAATGATCTTAGTAACGTACGGATGCTGGTCGGCTTCGGCATCATGAGCCTGCTGAACACCGCCATCATCTATCTGGCGGCGGTCTGGTTGATGCTGCTGATCTCACCCTGGCTGACCCTGGCGGCGGTGGGGCCGTTGCCGCTGATGGTGCTGCTGGTGCGTCGCATAAGCGGACGGGTCTTCAGTCTGTCCCGTGAGGCGCAGGAAGAGCTGGCGCGGCTGTCGTCATTGGCTGAGGAGAGTGTCTCAGCGGTGCGGCTACTGAAAAGTTATTGCCGTGAACCGCACTTCGACGGCCTGTTTGAACAGACCTCCCGTGACTGCCTGGCCAAGAATCTCGAACTGGCCAGGGCGCGGGGGTTGGTGATGCCGATCATGGTGGCCGCGACCGGCATCGGCACCCTGGCGGTGCTCTTCATTGGCGGTCGCCAAGTGATCACCGGCAGCATGTCGCTGGGCGACTTTGTCGCCTTTTCCGGCTATCTGGCGCTGTTGGCCTGGCCAACGGCAGTGATGGGCTGGATCCTGACCCTGCTGCAGCGGGGCGCCGCCTCCATGGGGCGGCTGAATGAACTGTTGACCGCTACGCCGCTGTTGCAGACGGAGGTCGAACAGACAGCCACCTTCCACCAGAGCCTCGAACTGCGCCAGCTTTCGTTCAGCTATGGCGATCGACCGATACTGCATCAGATCAGCTGCAGCATCCGTCCCGGCGAGCGGCTGGGTATAACCGGCACGGTGGGGAGCGGCAAGACCACCCTGCTGCGGATCCTGGCCCGTCTGCTGCCGGTGGCGCCGGGTCAGTTCCTGCTGGACGGTCGCGATGTCAACCAGTTGTCGCTGGCGTCAGTGCGCGGATTAGTCGGCTACCTGCCCCAGGAGGCCTTTCTCTTTTCGCGCAGCATTGATGAAAACATCGCCTATGGCGGTGACGGTGATACGCTGCACGGGGCGGAGCAGGCCGGCCTGGCCTCCGATCTGGATGGTTTCAGCGATGGTTTGGCAACCCTGGTTGGTGAGCGGGGGGTGACGCTTTCCGGTGGCCAACGGCAACGGGTGGCCCTGGCCCGTGCCCTGGTGCGAGAGCCGGCCCTGCTGCTGCTGGACGACCCGCTGGCCAGCGTGGACGCCGGCAAAGAAGACGAGATCCTCGATGCCCTGTCGGCCAACTGGCAGGCCAAAACGGTGGTGCTGGTTTCGCAGCGCCTGTCGGCCTTTCGGGATTGTCAGCGGGTGCTGGTGCTGGATGAGGGGTTGATTGTGGAAGAAGGGGCACCGCAGGAGCTGCTGGCCCGCAACGGCCGCTATGCCGAACTGGCCCGCCTGCAGGGGATTGCAGGCGATTAAAACGGATACCCTAGTCCAACATACACCGCCGGCCCCTCCTTGCCAAAACCCACATCAACCCGGCCAACGATATTGGGCCTGACCGTGGCCCGGAAACCGATGCCGGGGTTAAACTCAAAATTGCTCCAGGCCAGCGTGCCCAGGTTTTCCATCACGGCCCCCATATCCACGAAGGGGGCCACTTCCCAGTCGGCGGTCACGTCGAAGACCTCCCAGCGAAACAGGCGGATCCGCTCCTCCAGGTTCAAGAGCAGGAAGCTGTTGTCGATAAAGCGGTTGCGGCCATAGCCGCGCAGCGTATTCTCGCCCCCGAGGATACTCTGCTCCAGAAACGGCACCTTGTCGGTGGTGGAATCCCCCAGGGTCTGGTTGTACATGGTTCTGAAGACGGTGGTAAACCGTTTGTCCTCGTCGTGGGGCACGTAGCCCTTCAGCTCCAGCTCATAGTGACGGTAGTCGGCGGCGCCGCCCAGGGCCTTGATGGTCGGTTCAAAGGTAAAGCGGGCATAGCCGCCGTAGGTCGGCAGGATCTTGGTGTCGTAGGTGCTGTAGATCAGCGAGATGCGCGGGGCATGGGTGGTGAAGCCGTTCACGCCGGGCACCTCAGCAGCAGCGAAGCGATCGGTGATGAACGGTATGCCATTCACCGCACCGTGTCGGATGGCCACGTTTCTAAAACGGTGACCCAGCTCCAGATAGTAGCGTCGGCCCAGAAACCAGGTGGCTGACAGGTTGTAGGTCAGTTCGCGGTTGGTGTAGTTGGTCTCCAGTTCCGACGGGGTGCGGGCGTTGAAGCCAAAGAAGCGGGATGAACCGTCGGCAAACCAGCCTGCAAAGACCTTTAGTTCCAAGTTACCGTTCTGCAAGCCGGTATCGATGTACTTGGCCTCGTAGTCGAAGTTGATCTCTTGGGAGCGGGACAGGTTGAACTCGAGGCTGCGCTGGCGGCTGGGGTTGATGGCACCGTACAGGGTGCCGGTCAGGCCGAAGTTCTGGTTGTAGTTCAGCTGCGGCGCCAGCAACGAGTAGACCTCATCGTCTTGGTTGTGGATCAGGAAGGCGGTCAGGGCGCCAAAGGTGATCCCTTCGTTGGGGCTGTTGGCGATCACCGGCAACGGGATCGATACCACCTTGACCTGCTCGCCGCAGGACTCATCCGTGATCAGCGGCAGCTCCTGACGGGGGACGAGGCTGGTGCAGGCGCTGATGCTGAGCGTAGCGCCGAGCAGCAGCAGGTGTGCGGCGCGTGATATGCCAGGCAAAAATTGCATAAGCTGTCTTTTTAGCGCGCTTTTTCAACAGGTGTCAATTACTCATGCAGTGGCCTGCTTTTGTTGCTTCGCGGCCCGATACCTGTTACTCTGACCAGAATTTCACGTTGCTGTCTGCGGAGTTGCTGCTGCCATGAAACTGAATGCAAAACTGGTCCTGATCATGATGTCGCTACTGCTGATGGTCATGCTGGCCCTGTTTTTGCTGAACCAGTATTCCCAGACTGTGCTGGTGGAGGAGATTCAGGACAGCTCCCAGGAGATCTCTAAGGCAGTGCAGCTCAGCATCGCCGATCTGACCTCCGGCACCGAACATTCCCGCCTGATGGAATACCTCAAGGATGCCCGCCACAAGGGCATCAACGAAATCAATATCATTGACATCGACGGCGAGATCATCGACTCCTCGAACCCTGAGAAGATCGGCGACAAGCGTGATCTGAAAAAGCTGGAGATCGGGACGAAAAAACCGTCACCGGCTGAGCGGGGCGGTTCATTTCTGACCCAGAAGCCCTACGAGGTGGTGGTGCCGGTGATCATCGGCGACGAACACTGGGGCTATGTCCAGATCAACATGCTGCTGGACAATATCCGTGACATCCAGCGGGCCAACTTCATCAAGCGTCTGGTGGCCACCTGCCTGATCTTTGCCGTGGGGATCGCCTTCACGGTCTACCTGGCGCGGCGTTACACCGAACCGATTCAACGTCTGGTGCTGGACTTCAAAAAGGTTTCGGCAGGCGACCTGTCGGTGACCCTGCCGGTGGAGAGTGGCGACGAGATCGGCGAGCTGGCGCAGGGCTTTAACGAGATGGTTGAAAAATTGCGAGAGCGGGAGGCGCTGGAAAAGCGGCTCTACGAGGCAGAACACCTGTCGCGGGTAGGTCAGCTGGCCTCAGGTATCGCCCACGAGATTCGCAATCCGTTGAACTACATCAGTCTGGCCATCGACCACCTGCGCAACGAGGTGGTGGCGCAGTGTCCCGAGCGCGCCGATGCGGTGACGGTCCTGACCGACAAGATCCGTGACGAGGTGCGGCGGGCCAACTACATGGTGGTCAATTTCATGAACTATGGCCGCCCCTTAAAGCTGCGCAAGACGCTGATCAACTATAGTGAACTACTGGAACGAACCCTTTCGGTGCTGGCCGACAGGTTGGCTGAACAGCGTGTAACCATTGTGCAGCAGCTGGCCGATAACCTGCCACCGCTATATCTGGATGGTGAGCTGCTGCGTAACTGCATCATCAATTTCATCACCAATGCTGCCCAGGCCATGCCGGAGGGGGGCAGCATCACCCTGGGGGCCGAGCCTGACAGTGAACCGGGTTGGGTGCGTTTGAGCTTCAGCGATCAGGGCTGCGGCATCGCCCCTGAGGATCTGGACAAGATATTCCAACCCTACGTTACCTCCAAAGAGGTGGGGATCGGCCTGGGGCTAGCCATCACCGATCGGATTATCAAGGAACATGGCGGCGAGATCCTGGTGGCAAGCAGGCCCGGCCAGGGAACCGTCTTTACGGTACGCTTGCCGATGGCGGAAGGAGCGGCATGAGCGGCAGCATTCTGATCGTCGACGATGAAAAGGCCCAGCGCGAGATCCTGACCATGATCCTGAGGGGAGCCGGCTATGATACTGCTGAAGCCCCAGGTGTACGGGAGGCGCTGGCCCTGCTGGACAAGCGTGAGTTTGATCTGATCCTGACCGACCTCAAGATGCAGGGCCAGTCCGGTCTGGAACTGCTTGAGCAGATCATGGCCGACGACCCCCAGCAGTGCGTGATCCTGATGACCGCCCACGGCTCCATCGATTCGGCGGTTGGCGCCATGAAGCGCGGCGCCTTCGATTACCTGGAAAAACCGCTGGAGCGGGAAAATCTGCTGCTGACTATCAAGCGGGCCTTTGAACGGATCGCCCTGGTGCACGAAAACAGGGTGCTGCAGAGACGGGTGGCCGAGATCCAGCGCATCCCCTCGATCATCGGTGACCATCCCAAGATGAAAGAGGTCTACCGGGTCGTCACGAAGATCGCCCCCACCAGTTCCACCGTGCTAATCTACGGCGAATCTGGCACTGGTAAAGAGCTGGTAGCCCGGGCCATCCATGACGGCTCACCCCGTAAGTCTCAGCCGTTTATGGCCATCAACTGTGCCGCCATCCCTGAGACCCTGATTGAAAGCGAGCTGTTCGGCCACGAAAAGGGCAGTTTCACCGGTGCCAATGCGCGAGAGATCGGCATTCTTGAGGCCGCCAACGGCGGCACGGTCTTTCTGGACGAGATTGGCGAGATGAATGTGGCCATGCAGGCCAAGCTGTTGCGGGCCATCCAGGAAAAGGAGATTCGCCGGGTGGGGGGTAAGGTCAACCTACCGCTGAATGTGCGGATCATCTCCGCCACCAACCGCGACCTGGAACAGGAGATCAAGAAAGGCACCTTCCGAGAAGACCTGTATTACCGTCTGAACGTGCTTCGCATCAACCTGCCCCCGCTTCGGGAGCGGGGCAGCGACATCGCCACCCTGGCCGATTTTTTTATCAAGAAATACAGCGCTGCCAGCGGCATCGCCATCGAGGGGATTTCTAAACCGGCCCTCAAGTTGCTTTTGAACTACACCTGGCCCGGTAACGTGCGCCAGCTGGAGTCGGTCATCGAGCGGGCCGTGCTGATGGCTGAAGGCAGCATCATTCAACCTGAAGACCTGCCGGCCGAGATCGGCAGCCTTGCGGACCAGGGCGGGGTGGTGCCGTTCGAGCTGCCGCCGGAGGGGATCAACTTCGAAGAAATGGAAAAGGCGCTGATCATCAAGGCCATGGAACGGGCCGACGGGGTGATCGGCAAGGCAGCCCCGATCTTGGGGCTAAGCTACAAAACCTTGCAGTACCGGCTGGAGAAACACGGGATAGGGAAGTCGGAAAGAAAAGGGCGCTAGTATGCCAATGCCTAACATAGCCAATGTGACGCTTCATGATACCATCCGGCTCTATTGTGAGACTATGCCTGCAATCAGCGCCTGTTATCTGTTCGGGTCCTATGCGTCAGGTAAAAACCGGCCGGGCAGTGATCTGGACCTGGCTTTTCTGGTTAGGCCAGATATAGACACGCGCCAGATGGATCAGCTCCGTTCATCCGTCATCGTTGAGCTTGGCCGCCGCACACGCCTGGATATCCATCCACTTATCATGAACACCGCAGGTGAACTGGTGCTCGGTCAGATCTTTGCTAAGGGGGTCTGTCTGTACCAGCGCAGCGATAACGAGCTTAAGCGCTTCCGTCGTCAAAAACTGCCGATGATTGCCGAGTTTGGTTATTATGTTGCCGATATGCGGGCGAAGCTTGCCGGCCGTTATGGAGGACACCGTTAATGGTTGATCGCCAGATTGTGATTGCAAAGGTGGCTCTGATCGAAAAGGCAGTGGCTCGTATCCGTGCCAAACGGCCAGCTAGCTTGGAGCAGTTCATGGCGGAGCCTGACCTGCAAGATATCGTGATGTTCAATATCATCCAGGCCCTGCAGGGCTGTATTGATCTGGCCGCTCACGTGGTGAGCGATGAAGGCTACGGCATGGCCGGCAGCATGAATGAGTTTTTTTATCTGCTGGAAGAGCATGGGGTGCTGCCTGCCGACCTTGTCGAACGGATGGTGCTGGCGGTGGGTTTTAGGAACCTATGTGTGCATGAGTACGCCCGGCTTGATCTGGCCAAGGTATATGCGATATCCGTTTCGGGAATTACAGACATTGAAGAGTTCATCGGGTTGATGCTCCAGCGCTATGCCTGAGCAGCAGAATGCTGTTGCTACACTGACTTTGGCATTTGCAAGAGGCCAAAACTGGATGTTTTATTTAAATGCCGGTTGGAGAAGCATGGTATTGAAAAACCGGAAAAGCGAGGGCGGAGATCCTCTGTCTTTTGTGTGGATTTGCTGAAAAGAATCACTACTGATACTGGGTCTGACCTACAAGACCTTGCAGTGCCGGATGGTGAAGTAGGCATTGAAAAACCTGAAAAGAGGGGACAGTACTGTGAGGTTCCATCAAAATTGACAGGAGGGCTCTTGTGTGAAAGTGCTTATTGTTGGTGGTGCAGGATATATCGGTGGTGCCATAACGGATTTACTTGTAGGTGGTGAACATGAAGTAAAAGTTTTTGATGGGCTACTGTATGAAGAAAGTTATAGAAAGCCAGTTCCTTTTCTATATGGTGATCTGCGCGATCGTGACACCCTTCTTTCGCTTTTGAAATGGGCCGATACAGTTGTCTGGCTGGCAGCCTTGGTGGGCGACGGCGCCTGCGCCCTGAACCCCGACGTTGCGGAGGAGATAAATTTCCATTCAGTGAAGTGGATGGCCGACCATTTCGACGGGCGTATTATTTTCATGTCGACCTGTTCGGTCTACGGGGCTCAGGATAAGGAGTTGGATGAGCATTCTCCCGTCAATCCGCTTTCGGTATACGCCTCTACGAAGTTGGCGGCAGAAAAAGCGCTTGAGGGCAAGAATGCAATAATCTTTCGCCTCGGTACGATCTATGGAGTAGGAGATATTTTTTCACGCATCAGGCTTGATCTGGTGGTGAATATCCTGGTGGTCAAGGCCCATAGCAACGGTGTGATCCGCGTTTTCGGCGGCGACCAGTTTCGACCCCTCCTGCATGTCAAAGATGCCGCTCAAACGGTGGTGAATAATATTACTACTTCCCACACCGGAATCTACAATCTACACCGTCAAAATGTGCGCATTATCGATCTGGCGTACCAGGTGCGTAACCATTTCCCTGACCTGCTCATCGAGCAGACCGAGATGAGCTTCCAAGACTCCCGTAATTACCGTGTCAAGAGTGACAAAGCTATTGCTGCATTTGGCTTCAAGCCACAATATTCGATTGATGATGGTATTGAAGAAGTTAAGGAGCTCGTCATTAACGGTCGTATCAAGGATGTCAATAATCCGCGTTTTACCAATCAGGTGTTTCTGGAAACATATAAAACACATCTGCTTAAATAGCTTGATACTATTCAGGCTTTTCCAGGAGGATGTATGGACTCAGTATCGCTCTTTGATGGGGGCGTGGCGGTAGATGATCGAGGGTCTGTCTCTTTTGTAAATGACTTTGATTTTAAAGGGGTGAAGCGATTTTACATAGTGACCAACCATCAGCAAGGTTTCATTCGTGCCTGGCATGGCCATCGCAAAGAAGGTAAATACGTGTTTGTAAGCCAGGGAAGCGCTCTCGTTTGCGCGGTGAAGGTTGATGATTGGAACAATCCTTCTACCAATTTGCCTGTAGAACGTTTTGTTCTGAGTGCAGCAAGACCTACAGTTTTGTTCATACCAGCGGGCTATGCTAATGGTTTTATGTCGCTCAGTGCTGATGCGCAGTTAATATTTTTTTCGACTTCTACAGTTGAAGAAAGTAGGGGAGACGACATACGATTTGAGGCTCATTTCTGGAACCCGTGGCAGATTATTGAGAGATAGGCAGGTGTAGCTATGAAGAAGGTGCTTGTACTTGGTGGCTCCGGCATGCTTGGCGGTATGGTTGTCGATGTTCTCTCTCGAGACCCCAATTTCCAAGTCTCGGCAACGGTACGTAGCGACCGGCTCGCAAAGGTTTGCGCCCAGCTGATCCCCTCGTGCCAATGGTTGCGTTTCGACGCCGAAACCGATGATGTGCGGCCCCTGCTTGCAGGCAGCCCGTTCGACGCCGTTATCAACGCCATCGGCATTATCAAGCCCTACATCAAGGACGACAACCCGGCCCAGACTGAGCGGGCCGTCAGGATCAACGCCCTCTTTCCCCACGTCCTTGCCCGTGCCGCCGAGGAACAGGATGTCAGCGTGTTTCAAATCGCAACGGACTGCGTCTATTCGGGGCGCGACGGCAAATATGGCGAGGCAGCCCTCCACGATGCGCTGGATGTGTACGGAAAGAGCAAGAGTATGGGTGAGGTAGCGGCTGCCAACATGGCCCACATCCGCTGTTCGATCATCGGCCCCGAGCCGAAGGCCCATGTATCCCTTTTGGACTGGTTTTTGGGGCAGGCGCCGGGGGCGACGGTCAACGGTTTTACCAACCATTTTTGGAACGGCGTGACAACTCTCCATTATGGCAAGGCATGCGCCGGCATCATCAAGGCCGGGCTTATACTGCCGCAAAAACTCCACCTTGTGCCCACGGCGACCATCACCAAGGCCAACATGTTGGGGTGCTTTGCACAGGCCTATGGCCGCACCGACATAACCGTCAACTATGTGGAAGCTGGCACGGTCATCGACCGAACCCTCCAAACCACCGAACCGGAGTTGAACCGACGGGTCTGGCAGGCAGCCGGTTACGAGACACCGCCTACGGTCCCGGACATGATCGCCGAGATGGGACGTTTCGACTTCCGTCTTGTCAAACTCGACTAACACCACCGAGGGGGCTGCATGAAAATACTGACCATACTGGGCACCCGGCCCGAGATTATCCGCCTGTGCCGCATCGCGGCCAAGCTCGACCAACTTTGCGACCACGTGGTGGTCCATACTGGACAGAATTACGACGTCAACCTGAACGATATCTTTTTCCAGCAGTTGGGGGTACGCGCGCCCAACCACTACCTGGGGGCCAAGGGAAGCTTTGGGGAGCAGTTGGGGACCATCGTCGCCGGCATGGAGCGCATCTTTGACCTCGAAAAACCTGACCGTTTTCTGGTGCTGGGGGATACCAACAGTAGTTTGGGGGCCATCGCCGCCAAGCGTATGGGGATACCGGTCTACCATATGGAGGCGGGCAACCGCTGCTACGACGACCGGGTGCCGGAAGAGGTCAACCGCCGCATCATCGACCATTCCAGCGACGTCCTTCTCCCCTATACGGAGCGTAGCCGCCAGAACTTACTGCGGGAGGGGATTCCCGGTGAACGCATCTACGTCACCGGCAACCCGATCAACGAGGTCATTAATCACTACCAGCCCCAGATAGCCCAATCTCGCATACTGCAAGAACTGGGCGTGGAAGCGGGCAAATATTTCCTTGTCACCATGCACAGGGCCGAGAACGTGGACATGAGAGAGCGCATCGAAAACCTGACCACGGCCTTTGCCCGATTGCAGCAGGAATACGGACTCCCCTTCATCATCAGCACCCATCCCCGGACCAGGGCACGTATGGAGCAGTTCGGCATGGACACCTCCAATCCCATGCTCCGCTTCATGCCCCCCTTCGGCTTCTTCGAGTTCATCACCTTGGAGAAGAACGCCTTCTGCGTGCTGAGCGACAGCGGCACGGTCCAGGAGGAGTGCGCTATCTTCGGCGTGCCAAACGTTACCATTCGTGACGTTACCGAGCGGCCAGAAACCCTGGAGTGCGGCAGCAACATTCTGAGCGGGGCGGAGGTGGAGTCGGTAATGACGTGTGTTAAGGCCGTTCTGGCCGGCACTCGTTATTGGGAAGCACCAAGTAAATATTTAGCGAAAAACGTGAGCGAAGTCGTGGTTAAAATAGTTACAGGGTATAATCATATGCGCTGACAAACTCCTTCTGGTAGGCGTGTTCCAGAAAATTGGCACGAGTTGTTTATTTCTTGAAAAATGTCGGCAGGATGACCTTTGGATTGTGCAAAGTTGATGAATTCTGCGGCGTTGGGAAAATGAATCTACAGATGGTGGTGACATGAGTAATACTTTAAGTGCTTTACCTAATCAGGAACGGGCTGTCTGGGTAAGAGCAGATGAACTGTTTCCGCGGGCAATATCAAAATTAAAACCAGCAGAAACGGTACTTGATATCGGCTGCGGTATCAGGCCGCAGAACTATATCATTCCTCGTGTTCATATTTGTTGTGAACCTTTTGAACAATATATCAATATATTAAAGGGAAATGTTAAAAACGACACCAGTAGGAAGTATTCTTTTGTCAACGCTGATTGGGAAAAAGCTTTGGAAATTTTCCCTGAAAAATCGGTAGATACGGTTTTCCTTGTGGACATCATTGAACACCTTCCTAAAGAAAAGTCCCTCAAACTGCTTAAAGATACAGAGCGGATTGCCCGCAGCCAGATTGCCGTTTTTACGACATTAGGTTTCATACCTCAACATCATCCTGATGGGAAGGATGCTTGGGGGTTGGACGGCGGAGCATGGCAGGAGCACAAGTCCGGGTGGGAGCCGGAGGATTTTGGAGCCGGCTGGGATATACTCGTGGCGCCTGATTTTCATAAGTGCGACAATATGGGGGTGCAATATGAGGTGCCACATGGTGCGATCTGGGCAATAAAGACATTAATTGAGCCCATACTTTTTTCTGTTCTTATCCCAACCTACAATCAGGCCAATTACCTAGGGGCAGCCCTTGACAGTCTTCTTGCCCAGACCTATTCAAACTGGGAAGCAATTATTGTCAATGATGGTTCAACTGATGATACAGCACGAATATTGCAAAAATATGCTGATAGTGACGGCAGGTTTCATGTATTTCACAAGTCTAATGGCGGAGTAGCCTCAGCCCTTAATGAGGGGTTGCGGCACATTAATGGGGGTTGGATCTGTTGGCTTTCATCGGATGACCTATTCGAACCGGATAAGCTGGCAGTGCATTTAGAAGCAATACATCGGCATCCGGGAATTAGGTTTTTCTATAGTCATTTTTATTATTTGGATGATTCCACTGGAGCAAAGAGCGAGCCTGATCTGTGGAATCCAATTCCGGATCGTTTTTTTCAAGTATCTCGCTTCTTCCTCGGACCATATATTCATGGCAACAGTATTGCAATTCATCGTGATGTATTTGATGCCGTTGGATTTTTTAACGAGACGATGCGCAACGGTCAGGATTACGATATGTGGCTACGGATCAGTGCAAAGTTCCCGTCGCGCTTCATTGAGGACCGCACCTGTGTAACGCGGTGGCACCCGGGCCAAACCACTAATGAGTTTCCTGAAGCCGGCTTCTTTGATTCTGCTCGTGCGGCCATTGAGTTTGTTAACCAGACTCATTTTTCAGGTCTATTCCCGCTATTGAATCTTGAGGACACTAATCAGGCACTGGCTGCAGTTAAAGAAACAATTGCCATATCCACAACGCCTGCGTCATTAATACATTCTTGTGGTCCATCGACAGCCCTTCTTGATCGACTAGTGGAATGGCTTGGAAACATAGATATTTCACAACGAAATATCATCCAGGCAACAATTGGCAGTTTTGTACAAATGCTTGAAGGCAATAATCACCTTGCACCTATAATTCGAGAAGCATTGATTCGCCTTAAACACCCGGAAGGATATGTCTATCCAGGGCACAACGTGGTTCTAGAAACTACCCATTACGCCCAAGAACTCGAATTGCAAGGCGATACAACAAAGGCGGAGGCTTTACGACGTTACATTAAAAGAATTATAAACAATGGAGGTATGCCCCGTTCTAACTTGGCTAATTGGCAACAGCTTCAAGAGGATGGCTATTTCGAGCGTCATCAGTGCTATGGAAAGGCCCATGCAGGTTTGGAACTATTTGGCGAGGATGTCGCGACGATTGAACGTTACAAGCCACTTGCACCTTACATGAAGGTTGTTGTTATTGGTTGTGGTTATGGCCGTGAGTCTGCCCTGATTGCGCCACATGTTCGCCATGTATATGGTATTGATGTCAGCAGGACTATTTTGGACAAAGCTGAAAAATTTGTTGCTTCCAAAGGAGTCACAAACTTTACGTCTGTCTTGGCTGAACAATGGAAAGATTCCATACCAGAGGGCATTGACGTTGTTTATTCGATGGTTGTCTTTCAACACCTGACACGAGATTTGGTGAGAGATTATGTTAACGGTTTAGCTGCAAAGCTCTTACCACGAGGAGTATTTGTCTGCCAGTTTGCCGATTTGGTTTACGGGACTGCTGATGCAGCTCAGAAAACTTATGAGCCGAGCGTTCGCTGGAGTCGAGAGGAAATTTCCCAACTCGTCAAAAACGCTGGTTTGACCCTTTTCAGAGTCGATACACAAGAGATTCCTGGTGAGGGATACTGGCACTGGGTATTTTTCGGCAAAACTCCAATCTGTGCAGACAATAGTGGGGCGTTACGAGATTACCCTATCGGGGAATCCGGCAGGCACGCTTCAGATCTGAATTTTGCCGAAAAGTTGCACCACCATGCTCTTAATCTAGATCCGCAGAACGAGGCCGCCCCGCATAATCTAGGATTGTCTTTTCCGGCAGAGCAGATGGATACCCCCCTCACGGTCGAATCATACCGAAAAATCCTGATCGCTTGCGACTATTTCTGGCCTTCAATTGGAGGTACCGAATTATTTGTTGAAGACATCGCATCCCGTCTGATTAAAGATGGTTATCGCGTAGATGTCGCAACAAGTTGGATGGCGCAGCGTACGGGAACACACCACAAGGGGGTACGGATATTTCAGTTCAGGTGTGCCGGCAATCTGAATGAGGGTGGGCCGCGCGGCGAGATTGATGACTACCGCAATTTGATTGTTAGTGGCGGTTACAATGCCGTAATTGTACTGGGTCATCCCGACCTTTGGGTTGGACTAGGCATTGTCGGGCTTCCTGTCTCCCACCCACGCATTATTTTGCTCCCCAGCATAAATGCGGAAAACATACTCAATTGGAGCAATAGCGGATTGTTTGGGCAAGCAGCTGCAATCCTTACGTCCGCCGATTCTGTTGTGTCTGTTACCGAGTCTGGCTATGACGCCAAATTTATGGATGCAATCGGGCTAAAACATCACTTTATCCCCCATGCCGTTGAACAGGATGCCAGCCCAGCAAATTTTCGGTATTTGCAGAATATTTCGGAAGACGTCCCCCTGTTGGTGATGGTGGCCAATTTCTGGCCGGTAAAAAATCATCTGGCGCTTTTAGGTGTCCTTGCAAACATGCCGGGCCATTGGCGCTTGTTACTTATAGGGCATCCAATACCATCGCAACAGGATTATTTCTTTCAAGTAAAAGAACTGGCCGAAAAAGATCAACGGGTCGGCATTATTGCCGGTTTGCCGAGGGAACAGGCTGCTTCCGCCATACGGGATGCGGATGTGCTTCTCATTCCTTCAAAAGGTGAAAGCGCCGGCCCATTGGTGCTGTTGCAAGCCATGAGTTTCGGGACACCCTGGATCGCAACTCCCGAGTGCAATGCCGTTAACGATGAGGCCGGCGGTGTTGTTGCACCATTATCTGATTTTCCCGCGATAATCCAGCGGATGCTCTTATTTCCAGATATTCGAAAAAGATTGGGGACTGTAGCACGGAAACATTGGCAGATGTGTTTTACGTGGGCGCGGGTTTGGAACAGCTTTAGGAGTATTATCGAAGACCGTGGTGAAGTCTTGGACCTTTCTATGCCAAGGGAGATCCGTCTGGAGAATGCACGTCTCGTGGACTCTCTGTTTTTGGGGCAGATTTCTGCCAAGAGCGAATGCCCCCTCCCTCACAAGGATGTCCAATTTGCAGAATCAGCTTTGGCCCACAAGTACTGCATCGGTAAGGGACTTGAAATTGGAGGTTCTGCTCATAACCCCTTCGGGCTCAACACTGTCAATGTGGATCTGTCCGGCTCGATGGAAACTTATTTCAAGGATGAGGAGCGGACGAACTGCGGTCGCACCATGGCGGTTGATATAGTTGCTGGCGGTGACAATATTCCGCTTCCTGATGCAAGCCAGGACTTTGTCGTGAGTTCCCATGTGCTGGAGCACTTCCCAAATCCGGTCAAAGCGCTTCTGGAGTGGGATCGCTTGGTTCGGCCCGGCGGCGTTCTTTTTATGATTATACCCCATAAGGATCGTACTTTTGAGGTCGGATTAGAGCGGACGACCCTTGAACATGTCGTTGATGACTACCTGATGGATACCCCGGCAGATGGACAGTTCCCCGCATTGCATTACCATTGTTGGATGACAGATGATGTCGTTACTATTATTGAATGGATGCAGGCTCAGCTCGGCGTTCAATGGCGGATTGAAGAGGTTCAGGACGTTGATGATAAGGTTGGAAATGGTTTTACTATAGTGATACGCAAGCTTAGCAACCGTTCAGAAGATATCAGCACGGACTACGTGCGTAATGCCCTTCCCTATGTTTCGGTTGTGGTTCCAACCTATAATCGCTCCGCCATTCTCGGCGACTTCCTCGCCGCGCTGGAGCGGCAGTCGTATCCACATGATCGTTTTGAAGTGATTATTTGTGATGATGGATCGGGAGATGAAACGGCAGGGCTTATAAAGTCGTTCCGCCCCATGTTCTCCCTTTCGTACATCTATCAACAAAATAGTGGACCAGCAACGGCGCGTAATAAGGCGCTGGCAAAAGCAAGGGGCGATATTGTACTGATAATGAATGACGATGCTATTGCAGCTTCGAATCTTATTTGGCGTCATGTTAAGGCCCATTCCCAGCTGAAGGGGCAAAAGGTTGCGGTACTCGGCTTATTTGATTTTGCAGAGGAGAACATAACAACTCCTCTTATGCATCTTATGCAACATAGTGACCTTCTTTTTCAGTATGTTCATATGAAACCCCAGGAGGTCCATAAGTTCGGTTGTTTTTGGACTTGCAATATAAGCATTGAACGCAAGGCATTTGATGAAGCAGGGGGCTTCGATGAAGATTTCAAGGAGGCCGCTGGAGAAGATACTGAATTGGGGTACCGTTTGTCTCGTTTGGGTTACAGTGTGCTGTATGACCCATCGTGCAAGGCTGTTCACAGGCATACAATAGGTTTTTACAATTTTTGTAATCGGCAACTTTCAGTAGGTCGAAATAATATCTTGGTTGCTTTAAAACATCCTGAAATCACGCGGCTTGTTATTGGCTTGCCAAGTTTGGAAACTGCTGAACAGGATGTGCTCGCTTGGTATCACCAACACGTTAATGCGGCAGTCATGGCGATGTCCTTCATTCACCGGTTAAACGATTCCTGTACTGGTGACCGTGAGCAGATCCAAGCTCGAGCTGCCCAGATATTCGGGTGTGTAAACTTGGTTAACCAGTTCTGGCTTTATCAAGGGTTCCTGGAAGGAATCGGAAAATATCTGCCTCGACAGTCGACGTTGTTTGACAAGTTGACAATAACCTTTATTACTCCAGGGACAGATATTTCAGGCGGCGTGAAGGTAATCATTGAGTATTGCAACCGTCTTGCCGCCCTGGGGCACAAGGTGTTCTTGTTTTCCATGAACAAAGGTTATCCAAATTGGATAACGTTGCATCCAGCTATTACATTTACTGTTCTTGATTGGAGTGATGCAAAAAAAGAAAATGTGCAAGAACTTCCTGATGCAGATGCAATCATAGCAACACAATGGTTTACAGCGTATTTTGTTGCCGGTGTACCATTGCGCAAAGGGGTAAAGTATTATCTTGTTCAGGATTATGAATCACAAACGATTACAACCCCCGAAAATGCCGACCCAACGTATATGCTTCCCTTGAAGAAGATAGTTGTTTCGTCATGGCTTGGTAAGCTTTTGCAAAATAAGTTCGGACAGCAATCTAGATACATTAGAAATGCCATAGACACGTCGGTTCTCTATCCTGACCCAGAGATCAGGTTACTCTATTCTGCGGAAGAGATCAGGATAGGTATGTTGTGGCACATGGAACCACGTAAGGACAGCAGGAACGGTTTGGAGGCCTTTGAGCTTATCAGGCAAAATCATCCTTCAGCTCGACTTGTTTTGTTCGGGACGGCAGAACCACCAGATATAAAATATGATGAATTTCATCATAAAATTTATGGGCCTGAAGTTAGAAATTACTATTGCTCGCTCGATTTTTTTGTCTCCACCAGTTGGCAGGAAGGCTTTGGTTTGCCTGGCCTTGAGGCACTAGCGTGCGGAGTACCACTTGTGACTACTAACTCTGGAGGGGTGGGGGACTATGCTTTCCATGAACAAACGTCCCTTGTAGTGCCGGTGAAAAATCCAAAAGAGATTGCTGATGCGATTGACCGCCTGATCCGCGACAGAGGGCTTGCACAGCGCCTAGCGATGAAGGGCTTGGCAAAAGCACAAGAGTTCTCATGGGATAAAGCTGTTTCACATATGGAGTCGTTTCTCTTGGAAACAAACAATCACGTGCAGGGAGCAGTAAAAGAGCGGCCATTATCCAAGCCTGCTGATGTGTCAAATAAGCAAATCAGGGTTTTTGTCAGTTCATTAGACCTCCCCGAACATGCCTGCGGCTATTATCGTCTTTTCTCCCCGTTGAAGTCACTGTCAGAATCTCTTTCATTCGAATGGGGCATAAGTTTTCGGGGAAAGGATGTTCAGTTACGGCCAGAGATACTGAATGCTGCCGATATCATTGTAATACAACGTTTTTTTCCTTGTAAGGAATCACAAACCTTCATAGATTACTTGTTTACTCTCAATAAGCCGATCATCTATGAAGTAGATGATTTGCTGACCAACATGCCCGGCAGTAACCCCAATAACAGTGTTGGAAGCTCGAATGTGGCCTATATCCGCGACCTGATGCGCCGATGTGCAGCAGTCTCCGTTTCTACCGGAGAGCTTAAAAGGCACTTTGAAAATTACAATCCTAATATATTTGTTTTGCCAAACCTGCTCAACGATACCCTTTGGCACATGCCTTCCCCCAAGCACACCGAACGACCGCTGGTAATCAGCTATACCGGTACCATTACCCATGCAGTAGACATAGCCTTACTTGAGGAGGTATTGGAGCGGATCAGTGCTGCCTATCCCGGCGAGGTCTCTTTCACCTTCATGGGATGCACAACAGCACGCCTATCCAGGCTGCCCGGCTTTACCTTTATCCCATTTGAGACGACATATGAAGCCTATGCCCGGAAGCTCCAGCAAGTACCTATAGATATCGCCCTGGTGCCGCTTGAAGATAATCTTTTTAATCGTTGCAAAAGTAATATCAAGTGGTTGGAGTATTCGGCTTGCGGTGTTCCCGGCATCTATGCTGATCTCCCACCATATAATGGCAGTGTGAAACACGGGGAAACAGGCTTGCTTGTCGGAAGCGACCCGGAACAGTGGTTTCAGGCAATCTGTCTGTTGATCGAACAGCCGGAATATCGTCGAAAGCTGGCCGAAAATGCACGACAAGAGGTGCTGGAAAACTATAGCTTGTCGTCAAAAGCGGCACTTTGGCAGCAAACGTATCAAACTATTCTCGATAATTATCAGAACAAAAAGCAGATTAGATTTTCGATACTGATCCTTACCTGGAACCGGGCAGGTATGCTTGACGCCTGTCTTGGGGCGCTTTTCTCCGCCCTTAAGGACAGAGACGTCTGCGAGATAATCGTCGGCGATAATGCCTCCACCGATGATACTGCCCGTATTGTCAAAAAATATCCGGTCGACAGGTACGTGGCATTCGATACCAATAAAAGTGTTGATCGTTACCGAGAGTTGTTTGAATATGCCACGGGCGAGTACTTAATCTGTCTGGATGACGACGTTATCGAGCTGCCCAAGGGGTTTGAACAGGAATTTGAACGGTATTTTAAAGAATTTTCCGACTACGGACTGCTGGGGTTGAATGTCGTGCAGAACGCCTTGACCAACGGCGCCAAGCCAGCGGCGCAGTATTATTGTGAAGACCGCCGTGGTCCCCTTGTTGTCGAAGAAGGCTTTGTCATCGGCTGCTGCATGTGTATCAGCCGTAAGAGTTTTAACCAGCTGGGCGGGTTTGGTGATGGGGCGCTCACCATGCGGATGGGTGATGATGCGGTTTTGTACCACAAGGTAAAGGGGGCAGGGCTGCGAGCGGGTATTCTGCAAGCTGTGAGTTGTCTGCACGCTTGCGGCCCCCAATATGCTAAAAAGTTTAACTGCCTTGAGCGTGAAATCGAAAAGTATCGTGCCAACGATATGGTAGAAATGACAGCTACCTATGAAGCGTTGCAACAAGCATGTGAAAAGGGACTTCAGGTAAGTATCATCATTCCGGCCTTTAACCAACTCCAGTTTACCCGGCAATGTCTACAGGCGCTCTTTTCTACGCTGCCGGCTGACATTGCATCTGAAATCATTGTGGTCGATAACGCCTCCAGCGACGGCACCTCCGACTATCTAAGCAGCCTGAGTGATCAGGTGCGGGTGATAACCAATGCAACCAACCTAGGGTTTGCCAAGGCCTGTAATCAGGGGGCCTGGGCTGCCCAAGGGGAGTATCTGCTGTTTTTAAACAACGATACGGTGCCTCAATCGGGTTGGTTGGAACCGTTGCTTAAGGCGGTGCAGTCTGGTGAAGCGGATATCTGCGGTGCGCGGTTGCTGTATCCGGATGGACGCTGCCAGCATGCAGGGATAGCGTTTGACGAACGCGGACTTGGTTATCACATCTTCGGCGGGTTTGCAGGTGATGCACCGGAGGTGCAGCAACGTCGCGAGATGCAGGCGGTCACCGGTGCTTGTGTCATGATCAGCAAGCAGCTTTTCAGTGAGTTGGGTGGGTTTGATGAAGGCTTCCTGAATGGTTTTGAGGACGTTGATCTTTGCCTGCGGGCTGGTGAGCTGGGCAAAAAGATTTTGTACCAGCCTGAGAGCGTGGTTATTCATTATGCTGAACAGACACCGGGGCGTAAGGATCACGATCTTCCCAATATGCAACGGTTTTTCAGGCGCTGGTCGGGCAAGCTGCGACAGGATGATCAGCACTTGTACCGGCAGTTTGGTCTGACCTGCAGCAAAGACCAGGAAGGTCGTTTCAGGATTACACGAGAACCTGATTCAGCACCACAGGTATCCATTATCATACCGCTCTTTAATCAAGCGCCGTTGACGGAGGCCTGTCTGTCAGCTCTGCAACGGTTTACCCCGCAGGGACGCTATGAGCTGATACTTGTGGATAACGGTTCCACGGATGGTACCCCAGCGCTGTTGGAACGGTGGCGGCATGCGGCAACCATTATTCGCAATCACGAAAACCACGGCTTTGCCAGGGCCTGCAACCAGGGCGCACGAGCGGCCCGCGGCGAGTATTTGCTGTTTTTGAACAACGATACCGAGGTGACTGACGGCTGGCTTGAAGCGCTGCTGAGGGTGGTGAAACAGGACGCCTCGGTTGCAGCTGTTGGCAGCAAGCTGCTCTATCCGGATGGCACTCTGCAACACGCCGGTGTGCTGCTGGTGGATGATCAACAGCAGGGTGACCCGCTAGTGGGGCGCCACCTGTATCAGCGTATGCCTGGTAATCACCCGCCGGCAAATGTGATGCGGACCCTGCAGGCGCTGACAGCCGCCTGTCTGCTGGTGCGACGGCAGGATTTTAAAGCTGTCAGCGGTTTTGACGAGGGGTACTGGAACGGGTACGAGGATCTTGACCTCTGCCTCAAGCTGGCAGCAGCAGGTAAGCGATTGGTCTACCAGCCGCTGAGTGTGGTCACACATCACGAATCTCAGTCAGGGCCGGAACGGTTTCGCCAGGCAGCAGCGAACATTCAACGCCTCCATCAACATTGGTTGGGCAAGGTGCAGGTTGACGCTATCATCCAGGCTGATGGCACCATTCAGCATGGCCCAGGTATGTTGAACGGTACCACGGCCATTTATCAACCCCCTGTTGCACAGGCTGTGGCACAGCAGGAGGCGCAGTTGGATACGACGGCCAGGCAGCGTCGGTATCAACTGGTGCCGTTGGTGGCCGGTTCCGCCTCATCATTGGTGCAGCGGCTATCAAGTTCACGCAGAACGCGCGACGTGCTGCAGCGCTACACCGTAGATGACTGATAGTTTTGAAAGGATGAACGAGTATGAAGAGTCATGAACTGCAGGATTGGGTGAAGGCTGGCGGCTATTATCGCAGCAAGGGTAATTTTGAAAAGGCTCTGGAGGCATTTGCACAGGCTCGGCTGGCCCTGCTGTGCGAAATGGGGGAGTGTCTGGTGAGTGCCGGGCAGCTGGAAGAAGGCCGGGTGGTGTTTGAGGAGGTGCTGGAGGCTAATCCGGCAGCCCTGAAGGCAAATGCCGGCATGGGCATCATTCATCTGCTGACCGGCGATCTGCAGCAGGCGGAACAGGCCTTTGGCAATGTCCTGCATAGTGATCCTGACAACAGCAAGGCGCTGTGCGGCCTGGCTTTGGCACTCAAAGGCCAGCAGCAGCTGGTACCAGCTTATGAGTTGTTACAACAGTCCTTGGCGCAGGACCCCTACGAAAAGACAACGGTCCAGACGTTGGCTGAAGTCTGTCTGACCCTGGGGCGTGCAGCAGAGGCGCTGCCCATGGTACAACGCTATTTAAAGCGGTATCCGGACGATGTCGAACTGACGGCTGATCTGGCAGTGCTGGAGCAGGCCACCAGCGGTGTGTGAGGTTGCAATCGGGGCCGACAATCTGGTAGTGTGACCATACTCTTGGTCTGATGGGAGCAGCGCGTATGAACGGAATGGGACAGCACCAGGCAGCGCAACAGTATGCACAGATGACAGCGAGGCTGGCATCTGTGCCGGATGCAGAGGCGTTGAACAGTCTTGAAGCCTTTGTACGTGATTATCCTGATTACGCCCAGGCCCAGAATGATCTGGGCGTTGTGCAGCATCGAGCCGGTGCTACTTTACAGGCCCTGGGCCGTTACGAACGAGCGGTGAGGCTTGAGCCGGATAATGTCGTTTTTTTAAAGAACCTGGCCGGGTTTTATTACGTTGAACTGGGCTGGAGTGACGATGCCATCGCTATCTATACCAAGCTGTTGCAGCGGCACCCTGCCGATACAGAGCTGCTTGGTGCGCTGGCCATCATCAGCAAGGACCAGGGGCTGGATGAGCAAGCCAGGATATTTTTGCAGCGTGTTGTTGAACTGGAACCATGGAATCGTGAGGCCCGTGAGGGATTACAGGCACTGGCAACAAGTTGCGACAGTGGGCCGATGAACGGAAATCAGCGGTCTGAACGTGATGATCTGTTGGCAGGTCTGCGTCAGTCGGCAGTACCACCAGCAGCCCCTCCTGCTGTTGAGGCTGCAGCTGCGAGCGACCAACGGATTATAGCCCTGGAGCGCCAGCTGGCCGATGACCCGACCAACGCCTTGCTGAATAATGACCTGGGGGTGTTGTACACCCAGGCAGGTAATCTCGAAAAGGCCCTGGCGCACCATGAGCTGGCCTGTCGTTTTGCACCTGATAGCCTCCTGTTTATCAAAAACTACGCTGGCGTCTGCGCCTGCCGCGAAGACCGGCTTGATAAGGCAATCGAACTGCTGACCGGCGCACTGGAAAAATACCCGCAGGATACTGAGCTGCTGGCAGCGCTGGCCACTATCTGCCTGCAGGTTGGGCGGCCCGACGAGGCCCTGATCTTCCTGCGCCGCATCCTTGATTTTGAGCCGTGGAATCAGGAGGCACGAGACCTGGTGCTGCAGCTGCAGAATGCACCGGCTGATTTTTTTTTGACTCGCTAACCCACACACCTGCTAGGGCTCGGGTGGACGGAGCGTCGTCCCCCGAGCTTTCGATTGTCATTCCCGCCTATGGTCAGGCTGAACTGACCTCCCGCTGTATCGTCTCACTGCTTGCCCAGCCGCCAGATGTGGACTTTGAGATTGTTGTGGTTGATGATGCCTCGGAGCCGCCTCTGGTGTCTCTGCTGCAGACAGATCCACACCTGAAAGTCTTGCGTAACCAGCAAAACAGCGGCTTTGCCCGCTCGTGCAATAACGGCGCCCGTGCGGCCGGTGGTCGTTTGTTGCTGTTGCTGAACAATGATACCGTGGTTCTGCCCGGCTGGTGGCAGCCGCTACGGCAAGCCATTGAGCAGCATGCCGACTATGGCATTGTGGTGCCCAAACTGATCTTCTCGGACCGCACCATTCAGCATTGCGGTAAGGTCTGGAAGGATACGGAGGTACCCAACGGCTCAGCGCAGCATATCTATTATAAACTTCCGGCTGATGCGCCCTGCGTTAACCGCAGTCGTACCTATGGCATTGTCACCGGCGCGGCACTGCTGGTGAGGCGTGATGAATTTTTGGGATTAGGTGGCTTTGACGAACAGTACCATAATGGCTGGGAAGACGACGACCTCTGTTACGCCTACCGGGCTCAGGGGCTTGAGGCTTATTACTGTGCCGAGAGCGAGATTGTGCATCACCAGAGCCAGACCCTGAACCGTGAACTGCGCAACCTAGAACAGTCAGTAGCCGCGAGTGACGAGCTTACACGGCTGAACGAGCGTTTGCAGAATGGTACGGCTACGCCTGAGGAGCGCCAGGCCGCTGGGAACAATCTGGCCGCCATGGAACAGCTTGAGGCGACCATGGATCGGTTTAGACAACAGTACCTGCGTAACCGTGGACACTTTTTCAGAAAATGGGGCTCTCTGGTGCAGCGGGACGACTGGCGCTATTACCAGGCCGACGGCTTCACAACCGACCCCGACATCCCCCGCTATCCCGCTCACCTGCAACAGCGGTTGGGACGCCCCTTTGAACTGGACCCAGCCTGTAGTGGCACGTTAGAAGTGAGTCGGCAACAGGGACTGGTTTCGATCATTATCCTGACCTGGAATCAGCTGGACTATACCCAGCAGTGCGTGACCAGCATCCAGCGCCACACATCAGAACCGCATGAGATCATCTTTGTCGATAACGGCTCCACTGATGGGACGCTCCCCTGGCTGCAGCAGCTGGTTGCTATGCACGACAACTACCGTTTGATCAGTAACCGCGAGAATATGGGCTTTGCCAAGGGCTGTAACCAAGGTATCGAGGCAGCAACCGGCGAGTATCTGCTGCTACTGAATAACGACGTGGTGGTCACAGAGTGCTGGTTGTCAGGCTTGCTTGAATCTCTGTGCTCGTCGCCAACCAACGGCATCGTCGGGCCGATGACCAACAACATCAGCGGGGTGCAGCAAGTCAGCCAGGTCGGCTACCAGCGGCTCGAAGATCTGCAAGGTTTTGCCAGTGCATACCGTAATCGGTATCGCCATCGACGGATAGCACAGCGACGGATCGTCGGTTTTTGTATGCTGTTTCGCAGCGAATTGGTGGCGAAGATCGGCCTGTTGGACGAGCAGTTCGGCTCCGGCAATTTTGAGGATGACGACTACTGCGTCCGTGCCGCCCTGGCGGGGTATCGGAATCTGATCGCAGGAGATGTCTTTATCCACCATTATGGTAGTGTCAGTTTTCAGGGTAACCGCTGCAATTATGCAGCAGCACTGCAGGGTAACAATGCACTTTTTCGTGAAAAATGGAGTCGGCCGTTGCAGGGAGACGAGGCCGTAGCTGCCCAGGTGCTGAAGGTGCTTGAAAAAGCAGCAGTGCTCTTCCAGCGCCAGGAGTACGACAAGCTGATTGAGACGGTGCTGCAGGAGGGGATTCGCTATGCCCATGACGAATCCCGACTTTACTACGCCTTGGCCAGCTATCTACTGGATGCTGTCCGGCCTGCGGAGGCAGAGGAGTTACTACTGGCGTACGGCCCCGGCATTCAGGATGCCGAGGGGCTATCGCTACTGGGTTGGTGCAACATCGGCACAGGGGAACTTGAGGCTGCTGCTGATTGTGCAAAAAGAGCGCTGCAGATTGATCCGCATTATGCCTCGGCACTCTGTCTGCGCGGTATGCTTGCCAATGCTCGTGGAGACCAGAAGCAGGGACTGCTGGATTTTCAGGCCGCTTTAGCTGCTGATCCCGGCTTTGGAGAAGCTGCTACGCAGTGGGGACACGTTCTGTGGGAACGAGGAGAGCGCGAGCAGGGGCTGGAGCGGCTGGCTCAGGGCTTTATGCTCAACCCTCTGTCAACTGCGGCCCGCGAGACTTATCATCAGGCAGCCTGTAGCGCTGGCCAGTTTGAGCATGCCGTGGCACTGTTTCGCGAGGCACTGCAGTTTTATCCCCAGGCAAAGGCTGTTGCCTACCTGTTGACGGACCTGCTCCTGAAGGCAGGACAGGTTGAGGAGGCCATGGCCAGGATTGAAGCCCTGCTGGTCGACTTCGGGGTGAGCGATGAGCTGCTGTCTGCAGCCCTGGAAGTACGGCAGCAGTTGGGGCCATACCAGCCTGCAGCAGGTGTTGGCCCCAGGCTAAGCCTCTGCATGATCGTAAAGGATGAAGAGGCCAATCTGCCCCGTTGTCTGCAGAGCTTAAAACCGATTGTGCATGAACTGGTGATCGTTGATACCGGCTCCGGTGATAGAACCAGAGCTATCGCAGAGGTTTTCGGGGCCAGGTTGTTTGAGCGGGCCTGGGATGGTGATTTTGCAGCAGCTCGCAATGCTGCGCTCGAACAAGCCCGTGGCGATTGGGTGTTGGTGATGGATGCCGATGAGGTGATCGCCCCTCAGGATTACGAACTCTTCAGGAACTGCCTGCGTGCGGATACAACGCCGGCCGGCTACATCATGCTAACCCGTAACTACCGAAACTCGGTAAGTATCGAAGGCTGGCGGGCCAACGATGGCAGCTACCCGCTGCAGGAACTGGGCGGTGGCTGGGTGCCTAGCAGCAAGATCCGTCTGTTCCCCAATCAGGCGGCAATCCGATTTGAGCAGCCGGTGCATGAACTGGTTGACTACAGTATAGAGCGCCTGCAATTGCCGGTGCAGTCGCTGGACATTCCGATTCACCATTATGGCTATCTGGCTACAGACAAGCAGCGGAGCAAGCAGGAACAGTACTACCGGTTGGGCTGTGAGAAGCTGCGGCAGGCCGGGGGCGCTGATCTTAAGAGCCTGTCTGAGCTGGCGGTGCAGGCTGCGGAACTTGGGTACTATAAGCAGGCGATCGAGCTCTGGCAACGGGTCTTGACCATTGATGCCGAGTTTGTGCTGGCCTGGTTCAACCTGGGCTATTGCCATCTGCAGATCGGCGAGATTAGCCAGGCATTTGACTGTTCACGCCAGGCCCTCGGCCTGACGCCGGATCACCGCGAGGCAGCCTTAAACGCGGCTATTGCAGCCTTCTGTCTCAATAATGACGCGGTTGTGTGCGAGTTGCTACACGCCTTTGATCGCGATTCTAACCCCACTGCGGCGCTGCTACGAGCCTGTCTGCTGCTCTGCGGCCACGAGCAGCAACGATACGACGAGGGGAGTGCCGTTTTGAGCGGCTTGCTGGGCCAAGGGGTGGTGATCAAGCCCTTTATGGAGGGGGTGGTGGAAAAGCTGCAACAGGCAGGCAACAACCCGCGGGCTGAGTGTTTATCGGCTGCACTGCGGCAGCTGGGCCTGCTAACCTGAAAGGACGGGCAACGTCAGGCGCTCTGCTGGGGTAGTCCTGTGGTTTGAGCGAGAAGGTTTTCTTCGTACTCAATCAGGGTGCGGGCTGTTTTCAGGGCCTTGTAATAATCGCCGGCCAGGATCAGGTCGCTGAGCTGCGTGATTGGCGACGCGGTGCTGGGGGCGGCCGCCACGATCTCCTTGACCAGATTCCAGTAGGCGTGGTGATAGCTGGCCAGGTTCGGTTCATCGACATACATCAGCTGCACCAGGAAATAGAGACGCCGCACCGGGCTGGTAGCGGCGTCTTCCTTCATGATGTCTTTTTCGCGCAGCAGCGGCACGGTGTTTTCGACATAAAATTCTGATGCCTTGGGGCCGTTGGTGATGACAGCCCGGCCGATCAGGATCTTCTCATCTGGTTTTAACCTGATCTTGAGCGCCATGATCAGGGAGCGATCAGGGCCTGGGTGACGCCTGAGCTGAGCGCACCGAGGTTATCGGCGGTAGCTGTCAGCTGTGACGCCGCAGATTGCACCATGCTGTCAGGGCTGTTGTTCTCCAAGGCAGGCACCGCACTGGCCAACATCTGTCCATTCTGGCCCAGGGTGGCATCCCAGAGGTGCTGCACCTGTTGGTAGATGGGCGGTGGCGGCGGCGGCACCATCATCTTGATCAGTTCCTGCCGGATCGAGGCGTAGCTCATCAGCAGATCCTGGCGATCCTTGCTGTCGAGGTTGAAGGGCGGGTAATTTTTGATGATGGCATTCAGGTTGGCCTGCATGGTGCTTACCTGCTCGGCTGCCTTGGCCAGCTGCTCGTTGGTTTCGCGCACACCGCTGATCAACTGGTTCATCTTGGTGTGCATCTGTTCGATGGCCTTGACCGTATCCAGATTTTTCAAGGCAACCGATGAGGTCTGCACGTGGTCGCTGACCGGTTTGGCTGATGCTGCCTTGATGGCGGCTGCTGATGCGGCCTGATCGGCCTGGGCCTGTTGTGCTGCCGGTGTGGGCTGCTGGTAGGTCTGTACGCCGGATAGGCCGGCAGCGTTGGTAATGGCGTTAAGTTCCATGGGGTGCCTCCACGGATGGCGACTGCTGAACAAAGAAGGGGGGCCGTGGGCCCCCCTTCCTGGTTACTGCAGCAGCATCACGTCGTCCAGGTTAGTGGGCGAGCGATTCTTAGAACAGTCTCAGAACTGCCTGGGCTGCCTGGGATGCCATGGAGAGGGAGGTGATGCCCAGGTTCTGACGGGTCTGCAGCATCAGCATGTTAGCGCCTTCCTCATTGGTGTCGGCCAGGGTCAGGTTGTCGGCGCCAACAGTCAGGGTGTTGATCATGCTGTTGGTGAAGTCCTGGCGGGTGGTGACAACGCTCAGGTTGGCGGACAGCTTGGAGGACTCGGAACGCAGCGTTTCCAGAGCAGCCTCAAGCTGGCTGGAAGCACTTGCGATGTTTGCGTTGGAATCAAGCGCGGTAGCCTCAATGCCCAGACCTGAGGCAGTTGCATCAAAGCCGTTGATGCCCAGGGTGGAGGCGCCGGTGGTCTGGCCGAATTCAACGGTCAGTTCGCCATCGGTCAGCAGGTTGGTGCCGCGGTAGCCGGAGTCGCTGGCCAGCTGGTTAATCTGAGTCATCAGGGTGTTGAAGGTAGCGGTGTAATTGTCACGGTCGGTGGTGCTGGCGGTTGCCAGGGCGGCGCCGGCCACACCTTTGGCGGACTCGATCAGGGCGGTGATGCCCTTGATGCCGTTGTCAGCAGCCTTTACCAGCTGCACTGCCTCGGCCATACCGTCTTTGCGGACCGAGAGGTCGGCAGCACGGGAGGTGTGACCCTGTGCAGCAAAGAAGTTGGTCGGGTTATCCAGGGCGGTGTTAACCTTTTTACCGGTTGCCAAACGGTCCTGGGTGCGGTTGATCAGGGTGTTGGTGCTCTGCAGGGAGAGCAGGTTGTTACGCATGCCGGTGGTGAGGGAGATGTCGTTGATAGCCATGGTGAAGCTCCTTTCTAGGGTTGGTCGCGGCATTCTTGCCGCTGTGGTGAACTGCGTTAGTTAGTTTATCGGTAGCGGCTTGCAAGACTTGAGAAAAAAATATCAACGAAAATCATTTTGTCAAATTTCTTTGGGAAGACCTGTTAGATTAGGGCTCGTCCCGCAGCAGTACCTCGCTATCCTGGGGATAAAAGGTTTAGACGTTGTGTGGGCAGAATGATGTTGGTTCGCCATGTGCTGTCACTGCTTCGAGCTGGCGTGCAACGTTTGCAGCCACCCCTTGCCAATCCCGCGGTGCCTCCTGGCGGAACAGGCGCATGGATGGGTACCAGGGGGAGCTGCTTGCCTTAACACCCCAGCGCCAGTCTGGTGCGAAGGGCAGCAGCAACCATACAGGCCGGCCGAGGGCACCTGCCAGGTGCGCGACAGCGGTGTCGACCGTGATCAGTAGATCGAGGTGAGCCAGCAGGGCAGCCGTGTCATCAAGCTGCTGCAGGTCGCCGGTCAGATCAAAAATGCCATAGTGTTGCAGTAATGATTCCTCTGCCTGGGTCGGCTGCCATTGCAGGTTAAGAAAGCGAATGTTTGGTAGTTTAGTGGTGATCTGCAGCAGCAGTTCAAGAGAGCAGGAGCGGTTTGCGTCGTTGATATGTTTGGGGTTGCCACGCCAGACCAGACCAACCAGCGGCTTGTCACAAGGTAGTCGCTCTCGCCAGGTTCGACATTTTTTGCTTGGCGCGAGCAGGTAGGGGATTTGATCCGGTATGGTTTGCAGCGTTGTGCCCAATAGACGGGGCAGGTCAAGCAGCGCTGTCTGAAAGTCGACCGCTGGCGGCTGAGTGCCTCGCACAATGACTTGTCGTACTCCGGTCAGTGTGCGGCAGAGTTCAAGCAGGGTGTGATCCTGTACTTCAAGTATGACGGTGATTCCTCGAGTCGTCAGTTGAGGGATGTATCTGACAAACTGCAGGGTATCGCCGAGCCCCTGTTCGGCCCAGATAACCAAGCTGCAGTTGTCGGTTACGCCGTCCCAGGGCGGAAGGTTGGTGTGGCGTCGATGGATCGGGTCGGTCTTGTAAAAGCGGGCGTCAAAATCAGCAAAGCCACGAAGATAGTCACCCCGCAAAAGTCGCAGCAAGGCCAGGTTCCAGCGGGCAGTGCCGTAGTCGGCTTTGAGGATCAAGGCTCGCGTGAAGAGGCGCTCTGCTTCGTCAAGCCGGCCCAGGGCCTGGCAGACCGTTGCTGCGTTTTGTGGTGGACGAGGATCGGCCGGGGCCAGCGCTTCGGCCCGGCGGAAACATGCGAGTGCCTCTTCCAACTGATGCTGGGCATGGAGGGTGATGCCAAGGTTCAACCAGGCGATGCTGTTGTTAGGATTGCTTTGGAGCACCTGCCGCAGCAGATGCTCAGCGTGTAGATGTCCGCCGTTTTTTTGATGTGCAATGGCCAGGTGGGTAGCATATTCGGCCTTGCCCGGTGTGCTGTTGACTGCCTGTTCGAGCCAGGAGATTGCCTCGGGATACTGGCCAAGCTGAAGTGCTGCGGTGCCACGCAGGTAGCAGAGTTGCGGGTCGCCTGGATGGCGTTGCAGCAACAGTTCATACCGTGCCGTAGCACCGGCATAGTCGCCCTGTTCGTGAAGGGTGATGGCGTGGTCCAACTCAGCCTGGGATCTTGTGCTGCTGGCTGTAGAAAACGTTGTGTGACAGGATGCCGGATTGTCTTGTTCCAGAATTTTGCGCAGCGTGGCAATGGCTTGTTGGATAGTTGCCTTTTCAGTGAAATAGCGCTCCCAGACATCCCTGCCACGCCTGCAGATCTCGAATAATCGCTCGCGACCGGTGGCGATGATCCAGTCTGCCAATATTCGTCCAGCCTGGGGTGTGTCCTGTTCTGCAATCTGCAGGCAGCAGCTGCTATAATCAATCTGCTCCTCATACGGCAAGAGACAGCAATCGGAGGCCAGAATAGGAATCCGGCCGGCCGCCAGGGTTTCATAGAAGCGAATGCTGTTCGTGCCTTCGCCTCGCGGGCAGAGTACCGTGAGTGAATCAGCCAGGCTTTGCAAATACCTTTTTCGACGTTGCGCCTGCTCTTCTGGCGATTTGATGTGGCAGTGAAAGGTTGCAACCGGGTCGGTGTATACCGACAAGCGTTGCTCTCGCTGAGCGCTCAGAACAAGTTCACCACGAATCGGTGCCGAGGCTATGTTGCCGGTAAAAGAGGTCAGATAGCGCAGGCGTGAAAAGTTGAAATCAGGGATGATATCCTGCATCCATTGCGCCGGGTACGGTATGGCACATGCGTTGGCATCATGATGGAAGCGGTTAATGCTGACCTGAAAAAGGATCGATGGTATATCAAGCTGAATGCAGTTGTCGTGGTTGGAATAAAAGATATGGCGTTCAGGGCGCCTGGTGAAAAATGGCAGGCTGGCCAGAAACTTGACCGTACCGGTGACGCCGGTATTGTCAAACAGGCCATCCAAGTACTCTGGAAACAGAAAAAAATCAGCCTGGTCGGGATCGTCAGTCTGCTCAAGTGACGGGTCGTGGTTGTGCAGTGCCACAGCTAACGGCACCCACTGCAGAGTCCGGTAGCTGTTTGCCTCGGTGAGCAGGTAGTCTCTTCCGCGCTGATAGCAGAATATGCGTAGCGGTTTCTGTTGCGTAGCAGCCCCCCCTGGTTTGCCTTGCTGAATACGGGTGAATGGTTATCTGTGCAGCGAACTTTTTCAAGAATTTTTTTTAGAAACCGATATACTATATACGCACGGACCGCAAGAGGTGCGGGGGTTATCATGGATCTGAACAGCGCAACCGAAAAAATGTTTTCAGCCCTGCTGGGCCAGCAGGACACCAGATCGGCCGTGGCAATCTCGGTGCTGTCGAGCGGCATCGGACTGCTTGAAAAAGGTAAATACAAGGAGGCTGCTGCAGCATTCAGACAGGTTAGTGCCTTGAGTCCCGATAACGTCGATGCCTACAATATGATGGCCCAGGCTCAGATCAAGCTGGGCAACAATAAAGAAGCCATCAAGGCCTACACCCTTTCGCTGAAGATAGACAAGAGCCAGTCTGAGGTGCACACCAATCTGGCTAATATCTATATTGATGAAAAAAACTATGCTCAAGCGGAAAAGTCGCTTAAGGCCGCCAGCCTCGCCGATCCGACCAGTCCCGTTCCCCATTATACTCGCGGCCATCTGCTGCTTCAGCAGCAGCGTTTCAGTGAGGCCGAGAGCGCATTTAACCAGACCATCAGACTTGCACCTCGCGACGGTAATGCTTACTACGGATTGGGCACGGCCCTGAATGCGCAGGGGCGTCATAGCGAAGCTATCGTGCAACTGCAGCGCGCCCTGGAATTAAAGAGGGATTCGGCACCAAGCTTTAAGGAGTTGGGCGTTGCCTATGCCGCGTTGGGTGACACATATAAGGTTGAGGAACAGATCAACGCCTTGAAGTCGTTGAAGACAGCCCAAGCAGATGGTTTTGTAAGTGATCTTGAAGAGCTAGTCCGGCGACCGAAGATAACAGGTGTTGATTCAGAGCGTACTACGTTCAACACAATTTTCGGGCCAGCTCCGTTGTTGGTGCTTGATCCTGTTACCTTCAGTCAACCTGGCGCTGTTAAGGAGTTTTCGATCACCTTCCGTTTCGACAGCGATATGGATATGACTTCGGTGTCCAATATCACCAACTGGAAGATAGGTAAGCCGACCGGCGTCAGCGGTGGCCTGTATGACAACGGCCTGTATAAACCAACGGACCGGTCAAGCTTTACGACCATGCCCAACCGGGTGACTTATGACCCCACCCAGAAATCTGCAACCGTGTATTTTTCTCTCTACCAGAACGATACCCCCTTTAGTGAGGGAGGTACCATTGATACCAAGCACCTGACCTTCACGTTTATGGGTAAGGACGCCACTGGCAAGCAGATCGACAGCTCTGCTGATCAATATAACGGCTTTGCCGATAAGGCATTCTAGGCAAAGTTGCTGGGGGGTTGATTCGGCAGGGCAATCTGGTTATGCTGTAACGTCGAACGCGTAATGTAAGCAGCAGTACAAAACGACAAGGGGTGACGAATGAATCAGGCTTCGGTAGCAGCCTACACCACCATGCAGAAGGAACACCTTTCCGGCCGTGAGCTTGAGGCATCGGTACTGACCAGGGCAGGCCTGATGCTGAAGGCGGTACAGGAAAATTGGCAGTCGCCTGATCGTGAACAGAAGTTGATGGAGGCGATCAAGTTCAATCAGAAGGTCTGGAGTTTTTTTCAGGCCGAGCTGTCAGATCCCGATAACCCGCTGCCCAAGAACCTGCGCGAGGATATTCTCAACCTGAGCATATTTATTGACAAGCGCTTGTTTGAAGTAATGGCCAGTCCAGATAGGGAAAAGTTGCAGATCGTGATCGATATTGATTTTAATATCGCTGCCGGCTTAAGGACTACGCCCCAGCCGTAACAGGGGGATGACATCCGGCGTAACTCCTGCTATCCTCTGCATTCAGTGCAGAGGATAGTTTTGTTTGAGGAGGTTTTTTTCATGGCAGCAGAACACCACCGTTTGATCATCCTCGGCTCCGGCCCTGCCGGCTACACCGCCGCGGTCTATGCGGCCCGGGCCAACCTAAATCCCGTTCTGATCGCCGGCCTGCAGCCGGGCGGCCAGCTGACCACCACCACCGAGGTCGACAACTGGCCCGGCGACCATACCGGCGTGGAAGGTCCCGAGTTGATGGAGCGGATGCGCCAGCATGCCGAGCGGTTCAACACCCGGATCATCTATGACCAGATCGTGGCGACCGATCTTACGCAGCGCCCGTTTTTGCTCAAAGGTGACAGTGCCAGCTACACCTGTGACGCCCTGATCATTGCCACCGGCGCCTCGGCCCGCTACCTGGGGCTGCCCTCAGAAGAGGCATTCAAGGGTAAAGGTGTCTCGGCCTGCGCCACCTGTGATGGTTTTTTCTACCGCAATAAGCCGGTGGCCGTGATCGGCGGCGGCAACACCGCCGTGGAAGAGGCGCTCTATCTGGCCAACATCGCCTCCCACGTCACCGTCGTCCACCGCCGTGACCAGTTCCGCTCCGAAAAGATCCTGGCCGACAAGCTGCAGGCCAAGGCTGCTGAAGGCAAGGTGACCATCGAATGGCACCACGTTCTGGACGAGGTGCTGGGTGATAACATGGGCGTGACCGGCATGCGTATCAAGGACGTGCGTGATGGATCAACCAAAGAGATCACCTTAGACGGCGTCTTTGTCGCCATCGGCCATTCACCCAATACGGCCATCTTTGAAGGCCAGCTGGCGATGCAGGACGGCTACCTGAAAACAAAAGGCGGTTCAGAGGGCTTTGCCACCCAGACCAGCATCCCTGGTGTCTTTGCCGCCGGCGACGTGCAGGATCATATCTACCGCCAGGCGATCACCTCGGCCGGCACGGGCTGTATGGCGGCCCTGGATGCGGAGCGGTTTCTGGATGGGCTGGGGTAGGGGTAATTAACAGTCGAAAGGAGTAGGATCAGATGAAGGTAACCATTCAGTATTGCGCATCGTGAGGGCATCAGCCCCGTGCAGCGAGTCTCGCTGCTGAACTGAAGCAGCACCTGAAAACCGAAGATGTTGCCTTGGAAGTGGGTCCACAGAAGAGCGAGTTTGCCGTGTTTGTGGATCAGGTGCAGGTCTTTTCGCGCCTTGAGCAGCGTCGCTTTCCGGAGACTGACGAACTGGTCGCGATTTGCGGCAAGATTAGTAAGCAGTAACTAAAGAGGGCACCATGCAGACTGCTGAAGAAACGGAACGCTATCTGACTTCTTGTGGCAGTCCGTTCTGGCAGCGGGTGTTTGCGGCCGAGCTTGAGTATCTGCTGCAATATCTCAAACCAGCAGACGACATTCTGAGCGTGGGCTGCGGGCCGGCGACCATTGAAAGCCGCCTGGCTGCCATGGGATTCAAGGTGACCGGACTGGATGTTTCCCGGGAGGCATTGTCCTGTGCTCCCGATGCCATCAGGACGGTGGCCGGATCAGCCGAAGAGATGCCGTTTGCCAAGGCATCTTTTGATGTGGTGATGTACATCGCCTCGCTGCAGTTCGTCACGAATTATCGGCAGGCCCTTGAACGGACAGCACAGGTATTGCGGCCGGGTGGCAGAGTGATCGCCCTGCTCTTAAACCCTGACTCAGGCTTTTTCAGGGAGCGGTATGCCGATCCGAACTCCTATGTTCGGAACCTGAAGCATACCGATCTGCAGGCCATCGAACGTGCCATGACGCAGTTTTTCGACGTAAGCGGCGAGTATGCGCTTGGACTGGCTGGAGATACGATCATAGACCGCCAGACCGTTGGAACAGCGGCACTTTATGTGCTGCACGGCAGCAGGAGGGGTTGACGGCGCTCAGCAGATCGCAGGCAGACAACAAAACGGGCAGCCCCTGTTAGGGACTGCCCATTTTCTGTTACGGCCTGTGCGTCTGGAGCGGTTAGCCCAGGATCGCCTTGAGGTCTTCTTCGGCCGTTGTGATCGGCATGATGTTGAAGTTCTCCACCAGGAAGTTCAGCACATTAGGCGTGATGAAGGCCGGCAGTGAGGGTCCCAGGCGGATGTTCTTGATACCGAGTGACAGCAGGGTTAAGAGGATCACCACCGCCTTCTGCTCGTACCAGGAGAGGATCAAGGACAGCGGCAGGTCGTTAACGCCGCATTCAAAGGCGTTGGCCAGGGCCACGGCGATCTGGATCGCCGAGTAGGCGTCATTGCACTGACCCACATCCAGCAGGCGCGGGATGCCGCCGATATCGCCGAACTCCAGCTTGTTGAAGCGGTACTTGCCGCAGGCCAGGGTCAGGATGACGGTATCCTGGGGGGCCTTTTCAGCGAACTCGGTGTAGTAGTTACGGCCACTCTTTGCTCCATCACAGCCGCCCACCAGGAAGAAGTGCTTGATCTGGCCTGCCTTGACCGCGGCGATCACCTTGTCGGCCACCCCCAGCACGGCGTTGTGGGCGAAGCCAACCAGGATCTCCTGGCCGGGGTTTTCCGGCAGGCTCGGGCATTCCAGGGCCTTGTTGATCACCTCGGAGAAGTCCCAGCCGCTGATATGCTTGACGTCGGGCCACTGTACCAGACCCCAGGTGTAGAGCCGGTCCTTGTAGGTGTCGGCCGGGCGCTGGATGCAGTTGGTGTTGAAGATGATCGCGCCGGGGAAGTGGGGGAATTCCTTGGCCTGATCCTGCCAGGCGCCGCCGAAATTGCCCACCAGATGCGGGTACTTCTTCAGGCCAGGATAGCCGTGGGCCGGCAGCATCTCGCCGTGGGTGTAGATGTTGATCCCCTTGCCCTCGGTCTGCTTCAAGAGTTCTTCCAGCATCTTCAGGTCGTGGCCGGTGACCAGAATCCCTTTGCCGGCCCTGGTGCCCAGATTAACGGCGGTGGGGACCGGGCTGCCGTAGGTCTCGTTGTGGATGGCATCCAAGAGCCCCATGGTGGTCAGGTTCTGCTTGCCGCACTCCATGCAGAGGCCCACGAAGTCCATCAGGCCCAGGGAGGCATCGGTGGTGGCGGCCAGCGCCTTCTGGAAGAAGGCCATTACCTCGTCATTGCTCTTGCCCAGGATCATGGCGTGATCCATGTAGGCCGCCATTCCCTTCAGGCCGTACATCAGGATCTCGATGGTGGAACGGATATCCTCATTGACGTGCTGGCTGTTGATGCCGTACTGCTCGCCCTGGGCGATCATGCCGGTAAGATCAGCGGACGGCTTCCAGTCGGCAACCGGACCGGAGAGGGTAACCCCCTTGGTGGCGCAGGCAGCCTTGGCCTTTTCCTTCAGCTGGTAACAACGTTGGATCAGCTGGCCGATCACGGCCGGGTCGAAGTCGACGTTGGTGACGGTGGTGAATAGCCCCTCGATGGTGAAGCGGTCGATCTCCTTGTCGCGGCCCAGCTTGTCGGCGTACAGGGCCAGCGACTTCAGGCCGTAGATCAAGTGATCCTGCAGGGTGGCTACGTCGGGCTTCTTGCCGCAGACACCGGAGATGTTGCAGCCGGTCCCGTTGGCGGCCTGCTCGCACTGGTTACAGAACATTCCCATAGTTAAATCCTCCTTTGGTAGTGGCATCCGAGAGATGCGTTTTGGACGTTTGTATGGTATGGACAGTATAGCAGCGATTCGTACAATTGCATGACCGTGGTCAAAAAAAGTGCACTTTTGGGGAGGGAATCATGGCCAAGGTGTTTTTTGCCGATATGCGGGCCAGCCACAAGGAAAACCTGTTCGATAAGATCAGCAAGCTCTTGGCGCTGTGTGGGTTGCCACAGCGGGTGCTGGAGGGGGACCTGGCGGCGGTCAAGATCCATTTTGGCGAAAAGGGCAACAGTGCCTTTATCCGGCCGATCTTTGCCCGGCGGGTGGTGGATGAGCTGAAAAAACTGGGGGCCAAGCCGTTTTTGACCGATTCCTCGACCCTCTATCCCGGTGAACGCAAGGAGGCGGTCTCGGCCCTGTCCTGCGGCATCGAGAACGGTTTTGCCTATGCGGTGGTGAATGCGCCGCTGATCATCAGCGACGGCCTGCGGGGGGTGAGCGAGGTCACGGTGCCAATCGCGGGTGAGCTGCTCAAAGAGGTCTACATCGGCAGCGAGATCGTGGAGGCCGACGCCCTGGTGGCCCTGTCCCACTTCAAGTGCCACGAACTGACCGGCTTCGGCGGGGCCATCAAGAACCTGGGCATGGGCTGTGCAAGTCGCAAGGGCAAGCTGGTGCAGCACTCCACCGTGGCGCCGGTGGTCTCCGCCAAGCACTGCACCGGCTGTACGCTGTGTCTCAAGGCCTGCGCCCACGACGCCATCGCCATGGTTGACGGCAAGGCGCTGATCGACGCTGATAAGTGCGCCGGCTGTTCGCGTTGCATCACGGTCTGCCCGGTCAAGGCGATCAACATCCAGTGGAACGAGGCCGCCGACCTGGTGATGAAAAAGATGGCAGAATATGCCCTGGGGGCAGTGACGGGCAAGCAGGGTAAGCTGGTCTTTGTGAACTTCATCACCCAGGTCTCGCCGGCCTGCGACTGCTACGGCCACTGCGACGCGCCGATCGTCAACGACATCGGCATCTGCGCCTCCACCGACCCGGTGGCCCTGGACCAGGCCTGCGCCGATCTGGTCAACGCAGCGCGGGGCAACCAGGATTCAGCCTTGAAGAGTGGCCATGAACCGGGGGGCGACAAGTTCCGTGGCGTTTGGCCGGAGATACCCTGGCAGGTGCAGCTGGAGCATGCCGAGCAGGTCGGCCTGGGTAGCCGCAGCTACGAACTGGTCAAGCTGTAGGGGGAGACCATATGGGGCATCGCATCGTTACATTGCTGTTGGGATGTATGTTCTGCTGTCTACAGGTCGGCACGGCTCGTGCCGTTGCAACGCCAGCCAGCCAGGCCCCACGTGAGTACACTCTGGCGGTCTTTCCCTTCTTACCCACCGGCAACCTGGAGGGGATCTTTGCGCCGATCGCGGCGGAGTTATCCCGTGAACTCGGCAAGCCGGTTCGCTTCCGGGTTACCCCGACCTACGACGCGTTTGTTGCCGCTCTCAAAGAGAAAAAGTTCGACATCGTCCATATCCACCCCTTTGATTATGTCCAATTTGGTCAGGCCATCGGTTATCAACCACTGGTTGCCAGAACCGAAGGGCTGTATGCAGAATTTTCAGTCAAGGAGGGGTCGCCGCTTAAGCGTTTGAGCGACTTGCGCGGCAAACAGGTGGGAACCCCCCCCAGTACCGGCTCGGTTACCTATCTGGCCCGTGCTGCCCTGCTGAAGGCCGGCATCAGGCCTGATGAAATCACTATCCGCCACTTCCCCAACCACTTGGCCTGTTTGCAGCAGCTGCAGATTGGCAGCGTGGATGCCTGCGCCACCAGCGCCCCGGCGGCACGAGTGTTCGAGGCCCAACTCGGTCTCAGACTACAACATATCGGGCGTTCCCAGACCATTACCCATGCCCTGTTTGCCGTCCATAACCGGGTGACGGCGGCTGACCGCGAGCGGATCAAGAACAGCCTGATGACCACCAAGCTGGAAACTATGGACCCCAAGCTGCGGGCGCTGTTCATCGATCCGGGCAGCGCCACACCTGGACATTATTTCAGGCCGGTCACCGATCGCGATTACGACCAGGCCCGCCGCATCATGCAGCAGCTGGGATACTGACCAATGATCCGCTTGTCATTAAAATACCGCATCGCCTTGGTGGTGTTCCTGTTTCAGTTGCTGGTCTTGAGTCTGCAGCTGTGGCACACCTTCAGCGCCAGCCGCGAGGCTGACCTGAACCAGCTGATTACCCGTGAAGAGGTCTTCATGGGTCTGATCAGCGAAATGGGCCGTAGCGCCCTGTTGACCAACGAACCGGCCGACTTTCAGCTTTTCATTACCCCCTTCACCAATGCCCCTCACATTAAGCGGATCATGCTGTTGGACCAGACCGGCCGGGTGGTGGCAAGCACGACTCCCCAGGACTTGGGGAATAGCAATCCCGAGATGACCGCCAGTCTGCCGCTGCTCTGGAAGGTCAAGCAGATCGAGAATGCTACGGAACGGTTAGGCGGTATTGCGGTGCAGTTTTCCCGCCAGGAGCTGATTGATCGTACCGACCTGCTGCTGGCGCGGGGTATTCCGGTGGCTTTTGCCGGTATTGTACTGAGCGCACTGACCGGACTGGGGCTGGGTACCCTGCTGACCCGCCGCCTCAAGAAGCTGGAGCAGGCCACCCAGCGAATGGGAGCCGGTGACATGGACGTAACGGTTTCTATCCCCGGCCACGACGAGATCGGTCGACTGGCTCAGGTCTTCAATGAAATGTCGGCCAACCTGCGTTCCCAGTTTCTCGAGTTGCAGCAGATCCAGCAGGAGCTTGCCTTTCAGGCCCACCACGACCCGTTGTCGGGACTGCCCAACCGGACCCTGTTCGACCTGCGCTGCAGTCAGGCCCTTGAGGCGGCCCGCTTGGAGGGGAGCCAGGTGGCGCTGCTGTTCATGGACCTGGATCATTTCAAGAATATCAACGACAGCTACGGCCACCAGGTGGGTGATTGTGTGCTGCGGGACGTGGCCGCCCGCCTGACGCTGGTACTCAAGGATCAGTACCTGATCGCCCGTCTGGGTGGCGATGAATTCTGCGTGGTGATGGAACAGCTCAACAACGAGCAGGAGGCCAGCGACCTGGCCCAGTCGGTGTTGGATACCCTGGCTGCTCCGCTGGGTTGTGAGCAACATGAGTTTTTCCTCTCGGCCAGCATTGGTATCTGCTTTTTCCCCCAGGACGGCGACGATGTCACCAAACTGCTGCGCAACGCCGACACCGCCATGTATCGCGCCAAGGCTGCCGGCCGGGGCGGCTATCGCCTCTATTCCCGCGAGCAGACCACCACCCTGCGGGAGCGGGTTTCGATGGAATCGCGGTTGCGGCGGGCGATTGAGCGGGGCGAGCTGCGGCTACACTACCAGCCCCAGATCGATTTCAGCAGCGATAGCGCCGTGGGGGTCGAGGCGCTGGCCCGTTGGAGCAGCCCTGAATTCGGCCTGGTCAAGCCGTCCAAGTTCATCCCGATCGCCGAGGAGAGCGGGCTGATCATCCCGATGGGCGAGTGGATCCTGTTTGATGCCTGCGCCCAGATGCAGCAGTGGCGCACGGAAAAGCTTGGCCTGCAGCGGATGGCAGTCAACCTGTCGGCCCTGCAGATTCAGCGCGGCGACATCGTCAACCTGGTGCGGCGGGCCTTGGACCATACCGGCCTGCCGGCCAACTGTCTGGAGCTGGAGATCACCGAGGGGTACATCCTGCAGGAGACCGAGCGGGCCGTGGAGACCCTGCAGCAGCTGCGGGACTTGGGGGTTTCCATCGCCATCGACGACTTCGGCACCGGTTTCTCATCGCTTTCTTACCTGCATCGGCTGCCGATCGACCGACTCAAGATCGACAAATCCTTTGTGCAGGAGATCGGCACCACCTCACGGGCCGCCACGGTGGCCCAGGCGGTGGTGGACCTGGGACGTACCCTGGGGCTGACCGTCATCGGTGAGGGTGTCGAGCAGGAGCGCCATGCTGCAGCGCTCAAATCCTGGGGCTGTCATGAGGGACAAGGTTTCCTCTACTCTCCCGCCGTGGAGCCGGGTCAGTTGAGTAGCCTGGCCCCCTGGATGAAGAAACCATGAAGGCAGTGATCCAGCGGGTACGTTCTGCCTCGGTGACGGTGGACGGGGTGATCGTGGGCCAGATCGGCCAGGGACTGATGGTGCTGCTGGGGGTCGAAAAGGGTGACAGCGAGGCGCCGGCCGACTGGCTGGCCGAGAAGATCGTCGGACTGCGCATGTTTGAGGATGACGACGGCAAGATGAACCGTGCATTGACCGAGATCGGTGGCGCGGTGCTGGCGGTGTCACAGTTCACCCTGGCCGGCAATTGCGACAAGGGACGGCGCCCCTCCTTTGACAGCGCTGCCCCGGCAGACGAGGGCAAACGATTGTACGACTATTTTGTCAATGCCTTGCGGCGGCTGCAGGTGCCGGTGCAGACCGGCATTTTTCAGGCCGACATGCAGGTGGCCCTGGTCAATGACGGGCCGGTAACCTTTATCCTGGAACGGAGGTAGCGACGTATGCAGCTTGGCAGTTTGAAACATGCAGCGGCCACCGGCGGCTTCTGGCTGGCCTGGTTGCTGTTGGCAGCCGCAGGACTGATCGGATCGCCCACCGCCGGCTTCGGCTTGGCTTTCCTGGCGGTAAGCTGCGCCGTACTGCCACTGGCCTTCGGCAGCACGCGGCAACGGATCAGCGCCGGGGTGGCTCTGCTGTTGGGTCTGCTGCTGGCGGTGTCGATGGTGGACAAGGCCCAAAACGACCCGTACTTCACCAAGCAGCGCAGCAAGCCGGCCCCTGCAGCCGTTGAGCAGCCGACCACCCGCTGATCGTCTGCAGAAGGAGTGTTCTATGAATCGTCAGAAAGTACTCAAAATTACAGGCTTGCTCGTTGGGATCGTGGTGGCCCTGCTGGTGGGGCTGACCATTCTGGCCAAGGTGATGATTTCGCCGGAATTGGTCAAAAAGACCGTGCTGCCCAGGATCTCTGCCGCTATCAACCGTCAGGTCAGCCTGGGGGATGTCTCGGTCAGCATCTTTTCCGGTATCCGTCTGCACGATCTGGTGGTGCAGGATCGCGAAGGCAGCGAGCCCTTTGTGAAGGCCGGTGCCATCCGGCTGGAGTACCGCCTCTGGCCGTTGTTACGCAAGCGGGTAGAGATCAGGCAGATCCGCCTGGAATCGCCGCTGATACGGGTGGTACGTAATGCAGACGGCAGCTTCAATTTCAGCGATCTGCTGGTCAAGAAGCAACAGCCGGCGGAGCCGGTCGAACCCAAGGCCAAGAGCCCGATCGATCTGGCAGTCTCCGAGGTGGTGATCAGTGACGGCCGGTTGATCTTTGACGACCGCAAGGGCCTGAGCAACCAGCCCTACCAGACCGAAATCAGCGCGATCCAGTTTGCCGCACAGCAGATATCGCTGGATGGCGAATTCCCGACCTCGCTGCAGGCAACCCTGCCGGGCGAAATGCAGTTTGATCTGTCCGGCACCGCCGCCAAGGTGGGCAGCGGCCCCGTCGTGGCCCTGGGGGCCAAGCTGGTTGCCAAGGATCTGGCAAAGCTGGCGGCCGGGCTGCCGCCGTCTCTGGGTGAGAATATCAACAAATTCGACCTGGCCGGCGGTCTGGAACTGAACCTGAAACTGGCCGGTGGGGCCAAACAGCCCAAAGAGCTGCTGCAGGGGGGTGAACTGACGCTCAACGCCGTCCAACTGACCGCTGGCGGCCAGCGCCCCACCATTGGTGGCCAACTGCTGCTGGGCAAGGACAACCTCGAATCAAAGGGCCTGACCCTGACCGTGAAAGAGCAGAAACTGGCTATCGGCCTGAAGGTTGCTAACCTGCTGGCCAAGCCGATCAGGCTCAGCGTGGCGGTCAGTGGCGATACGCTGGACCTGAACAAGCTGTTGCCGGCCAAGGCAACGGCTACGGCACCGTCGACCGGTGCTTCAGGCGCGTCCGCTGCCCCGGTCGCCGCAAAGTCTGCTACAAAGCCTGAGCCGGGGCCGCTCAAACTGCCGTTGATCGCCAACGGCAGCGTCACGCTGAACACCCTGCTTTTCCGCACCCTGACGATCAGCAAACCTGCCCTGACCTGGCGGCTGGCCGACAATGTCTTGAACGTTGACAGCCTCAAAGGCGGTCTGGCAGGCGGCAGCTTCAGCGACACGGCCCGGGTCAATCTGGGGGTCAAGGGGTTCAGCTACAGCACGCAACTGACGGTGCAGGGGGTGCAGGCCGACCAGCTGGTTGCCGCCTTTGCGCCCAAGGCAAGCGGCTCCATCTTCGGCTCCCTGGCCTTCAAGGCCGATATACAGGGTAACGGTACGCAGCCCGAATCGATCAAGCGCAACCTGAACGGCAACGGCAACTTTGCCATCACCGACGGCAAACTGACCGGCGAGGGCTTTATGCCGCAACTGGCCGGCTACCTGAAGGCTGACGCGCTGCGCATCCTGCGCTTCAGCCGCTACGAGGGTGATTTTGCCATCAAGAACAGCATCGTTACGCTTAATTCGGCCCTGGACGGCAGCGATGCCAGGTTCAAGACCAGTGGCACTGCCGGCTTTGACAAGAGCATCAACATGGGACTTGATCTGCGTCTGTCGCCGGCCATTACCGGTCAGGTGGTGCGGGGCAGCGCGGGGCGCTTCCTGACCGATGGTCAAGGCTGGGGCATCCTGCCGCTCAAGGTGGTGGGCATGGTCGGTTCACCACGCTTCACCCTCGACAGCGCCCAGGCCGGGGAGCATCTCAAGGGTAAGCTGCAGGAGGAGCTGAGCAACCGGCTGTTGAAGGACAAGCAGGGCCAGCCGCGGCCGGAAAAACAGCTGCTGGAGCAGGGGTTGAAGGGGTTGTTCGGCAGGTAGGTCTGTTTGATTACTGCTTGTTGTTGAGCCCCAGGCTCTGCAGCGCAGCGAACGGTTGATTGCCGAAGCCGGCTTTGGGCGAGACCGGATTCGCCTGAATACGTGCGTTGGCAGCGTCGGGGGCTCCTCGACGTACATCAGTGTACGCCTGCGTCGTCCCCTCCTCGCCGCCTGCGCCTTCAGACGACTGCGGCCTCGCGGGCCTGTCCTGCTCATCCTGCGCCGCCTCTGCGCCATCCTGGCCGTTGCCGGTGAAGAAGTACAGGTTATACAACCGGTGGTGGCTGGTCCAGCGGTTGCCCTGGGCGGTCTCGCGGGCCATGTGGGCCTGGATGCCGTTGATCTTGGAGTCCATGTCGTCCAGGTAGTGCAATACGGTGGCCTCAAGGGTCTTGGGCCGTTTGGGTGAGCCGTAGTCATACTGGCCGTGGTGGGAGAGCAGCATATGTTTCAAGAGCATCGCCAGTTCGCGGGGGAAGCCGTGCAGTGTGGCGAACCGTTCGCTCAGCATCTCCACGCCGATGCTGATATGGCCGATCAATCGTCCCTCGTCGGTGTACTCGAAGGCACGCTCGTAGCACAGCTCGGCCACCTTGCCGACATCGTGCAGCAGCGCTCCCACCAGCAAGAGGTCACGATTTAGGCCCGGATAGAGCGGCACCACGGCATCCACCAGCCGCGCCACCGCCAGGGAATGCTCCAAGAGCCCCCCCAGGTAGACGTGGTGCATCCCTTTGGCGGCCGGGGCCTTGCCGTAACCGGCCATGAACGGCTCGTCGGCCAGAAAACTCTCCATCAGCCCTTGCAGGTGCGGGTTGGTCAGCGAGGCCACCAGCGTGGTCAGCTCGGCCTGCATCTCTGCCAGCGGCACCGCTGAGACCGGCACGAAGTCGGCCAGATCGACCCCATCCTCCTCCAGCCGTGCAATCTCCTTGGCCACCAGCTGCATCTTGCCCATGTAGAGCGAGGCCGTGCCGCGAACCTTGACAAAATCTCCCTTCTGGAAGGCCTTGTCCAGCTCGTCCACCTTATCCCACAGCTTGCCGTCCATCTCGCCGCTCTTGTCCATGAACTTCAGGTTCATGTACGGCTTGCCGTTCTTGGCCATGGCCATGGTCTTTTCCTTGACCATGAATGCTGAATCGATGCTGTCGCGGTCCTTCAGATCGGCAATATATTGTTTGGGCATGAGGGCTCCTAGCCTGCTACTGCTGACTTGGCACGTTCGAGCCGGGCAATTGTTTCATCAAGGCCCAGCGCCATCACGATCTCACCGATGCCGGGGGCCTGGGTGCTGCCGGACAGGGCCACCCGCACCGGCTGACCCACCTGGGGCATCTTCCAATTGTTCTCGGTGCAAATCTCCTTGAACAGGGCATCACAATCCGTTGCAGTGGTTACTGCCGCTGCGGACAGCTTGGCGGCCACCGCCGTGAAGACCGCTGCCAGGTGGGGCTTGTCAAATTTGGCCAGGGCTGCTTCATCATAGGCTTGAGGGGCCTGATAGTAGAACAGGGCCCGCTCGGCCATCTCCTCCAGGGTTTGGGCCCGCTCCTGCAGCGTGACCACCACCCCGGCCAGGTCGGGGGCGGAGCAGTCGGTTACGCCCCGGCTAGCCAGGTGTGGTTTCAGCAGTTCCGCCAGCCGCGCCGGATCGCCGGTTTTTATGTAGTGAGCGTTCAGCCAGTTGAGTTTTTCAGTGTTAAAGACCGACGGTGCCCGGCCGACGTGGTTGATGTCGAATTTTTCCACCATCTCGGCCCGAGAGAAAATCTCGTCGTCGCCGTGGCTCCAGCCCAGCCGCACCAGGTAATTGTTGAGCGCCTCCGGCAGGTAGCCCATATCACGGTAAGCGATCACGCTGGTGGCGCCATGGCGCTTGGAGAGCCGGGCCTTGTCGCTGCCCAGGATCATCGGCACGTGGGCAAAGATCGGTACCGGATAGCCCAGCGCCTCGTAGAGTTGGATCTGGCGCGGGGTGTTGTTGACGTGGTCGTCACCGCGTATCACGTGGGAGATCCGCATCAGGGCGTCGTCGATCACCACGCAGAAGTTGTAGGTGGGGGTACCGTCGGTGCGGCTGATGATCAGATCGTCCAGTTCGGCGTTGGGAAAGGCAATGCGACCCTTGATCAGGTCGTCGAACGCGGTTTCACCCTCCTCCGGCGCCTTGAAGCGGATCACATGGGGTTGATCCAGCGGTTGGTCCTGGCGATGACGGCAGGTGCCGTCGTACTTGGGCTTGCGCCCTTCGGCCATGGCCGCCTCCCGCTTGGCCTCCAATGTTTCCTGGCTGCACCAGCAACGGTAGGCCTTACCCTCGTCCAACAGCTTTTGGACATGCTGTTTGTAGAGCGGAAAGTTATCGGTCTGGTAGAACGGCCCCTCGTCCCAGTCCAGCCCCAGCCATTCCATCCCCTGCAGGATGGCGTCCACCGACTGCTGGGTGGAGCGCTCGGTGTCGGTATCTTCGATCCGCAGGATAAAGGTGCCGCCGAAGTGGCGGGCGTAGAGCCAGTTGAACAGGGCGGTGCGGGCACCCCCCACGTGCAGATAGCCGGTGGGTGACGGGGCAAAGCGGACGCGCAGGTCGGACATGATCGGCTACTCTCTTTCTATCGACATGAAGGGATTCATTGGTCGTTTTTACTGCTGCCTGTAATCTTTTTCTGGAGGTAATTCTGCTTGCTGACCACGCTACGGCCCAGCTCTTTTTCAGTATCAATACGAGCCTTGCCAGCCACCCTGCCGCCACGCTTGGCGACGTTTTTGTTCTTTTCAAAGGTATCAGGCTTTTCAGTCTGCGAAATCTCGGTGGTTACTTTTTCGCCCAGCATGGTGAAGATCAACTCAAAGTCGGTCATGTGGTCGCGCAGATTCTCGCTTTTCCTGGTCAGCCCCTTTAGCTCTTTATGTTCGGAAGGTGTTATGCCAAAGGTGGCCTTGGCTATCTCGGCGGTCAGAATACTAAAATCACGCTCTGAGCTGATGCCCCGCTCCTGCCACTCGTCAGTCAGATTCTGACGGATGGCGATGCCACGCAATCGTTTGTCGATCCAATCCTTGGGATAGCCTTTCTGCTCGTACAGCTCCTTCATCCGCTGCTGGGCCAGCTCCGGATTCTCAATTTCCTGTATCCGCTCGTAGCCCACCTGGGCCAGCCAGCGTTTGAATGGCTCTGCCTTGGGTGACGGGATGGACTGGATGATGCGGAACATCCCCTCGGTACTGGCACAGTCGGTGGCGTATTTTTTCCCGTCAGCTGCAGGTAACTTCAGTTGTCGACAAAGTGTCGATAACTCAACACCCGATAATTTTTCACGTTTTTTTATGCGATACCAATAGTCTTTCGCATCAGCGCTGTCAGTCAAGACACTAACCACATCCACCACCGAAAACCACCATTCGCCATTATGGATAGTTTTGCGGATCTGCTTGCCTTCAAATACTGCCAGCTTAACGAGCTCTTTTGCAGTCATGGTTTTGCTCCTTTTACGGAAGCACGCTCCACCAAGGCGATCTCCTCGTCAGTCAAGCCGTACAGGGCATAGACTAACTGATCAATCTCGGCCTCAAGCTGTGGCACGTCAGGGGCATCGGGGGCAGACAGAATCTGCTCCACCCGTTCAATGATCGGTGCTTGCTGAGCTTGGGTGGCGGTTGGGTTCGCCCTGGCCGAATTGCGGACAATCACTGTCCTGTCCTTTCGCATCGGCAGTATCGCCTGACTACGACTGCTGTTTGCTCCCTTGGTAGCTGTCACGGCGTTTCAGTTCGTTGAGCACAGCATACCACATCTGGTTGTTCTTCAAACCCCATTGCGGGGCCACCCGGATCTCCAGCGGCGACGAGCCGTAGAGGCGCTGGATGCTGATGCGAGGTGCCAGCCGTTCCAGGAAGTCGGCCGCGGTGGTGACGTACTGCTCCAGAGTGATCGGCTCAAACTCCCCCCGGCGGTACATGGCGGCCAGTTCGGTCCCCTCCACGGCATGCAGCTGGTGCAGCTTGACCGAGCTGATGCCGGGCAGACTGTTCAACAGGTCGGCGCTTTTGATGAATTCATCGGGCTGCTCACCGGGGAAGCCGTGGATCAGGTGGGCGCAGATGTCGAAGCCGCGATTGCTGGCCCGCTGGACAGCAGTCAAAAAATCATCCAGTGAGTGGCCACGGTTGATCTGCTCCAGGATGGCGTCGTCGGTCGACTGCAGCCCCAACTCCAAACAGACGTAGTGCTGTTTGGCAATGCGCGTCAGCAGTTCCAGCGCCTCATCGGTCAGGCAGTCAGGCCGGGTGCCGACCGAGATGCCGAGAACATCAGGGACCTTCAGGGCTCGTTGGTACAGGTCGGCCAGGTGTTCCACCGCAGCGTAGGTATTGGTGTACTTTTGAAAGTAGACGATGAATTTTTCTGACTTGAGCCGGGTACGGTGATAGGCCATGCCGGCCGCGAGCTGCTTTTCCAGGCTGATCTCGGCCAGGGTGTCGCGGGGCGAGAAGGAGACGTTGTTACAGTAGATGCAGCCGCCGGTCCCCTTGCTGCCGTCGCGGTTGGGACAGGTAAAACCGGCGTCCACGTTGACCTTGCTGACACGGCAGCCGAAGCGCCGGCGCAGATAGTGGCCGTAGGAGTTGATCCGCAGCTGGGGATGGATATGTTGGGATGAGAACGACGACATTGAAGACCTTTTTTACTGCAGACCCCTTCGGAATGCCTCGGCCGCTGCGGCCGGATCGGGAGCGGCCAGGATGTCGGAAATCAGGGCCACCCGGTAGCAGCCGGCAGCAGTCACCTGGGCCAGGTTGAGCTGTTTGATGCCACCCAGGGCGAAGACCGGACCGCGCAGCTGCTGACAGGCCTGGGCCAGCTTTGTCAGTCCCTGGGGCTCGCCATAAGCAGCCTTGGAAGGGGTGTGAAAAACCGGGCTGAAGGTGACGAAGTCGGCCCCTTTGGCCAGGGCAGCGGCGGCCTCGCCCAGGGCGTGGCTGGAGT